>ERZ773188.28-NODE-28-length-149243-cov-27.003439_pt1 | contig 149243 bp, 132 predicted proteins | sample MGYA00581011_ERZ773188 | MGnify/ENA primary metagenome ERZ773188 (study PRJEB29015, sample SAMEA2737798) | human gut metagenome | biome: human gut; feature: human-associated habitat; material: faeces | place: China | collected 2012 ...
GGAATGGATGCTCAATTTGAGCGGTCGTGCTGCGCAATCTCGCGCGGAATACTCAACATAAGCCTCATACTTCTTCAATTGTTTTTCCAACGCATGTGGATAATCAAAGTAATATGCAGTTATCAGGAGATTATATGTCTCACGGCGCTCTACTATCACCATATAGTTTTCTTCTTCTGAGAGAATATGTACTCGTGTATACATTTTGAAGGGTTCGGCCCACACTTTAATTCCAGAACAACCTTCGCAGTTTGCCGGATCGCAGGCGTAATTCTCAATAAATGCGCGAATCCATCTAATGCGTTCACACCTTTTGGGATCTGGGCATCTTTCGGTTTGTGTTGTATATTCTTTACTGGTTACATGAAAAAAAGCCTGCTCTCTATTGCCAACAAGTGGGTGCCTTCGAATGTTTACCGGTTTTTTCTCAAATTCTGGCTGCGTTGTAATAAAATCAGAACTGAAGACTTGATAAATTGTCTCTTCATATGACGAAAACTCCGCCCAATTTGTACACGGCATCAATTCTGGTAACCATTTACAACTCATACATAGGGCCTCCAAATCAGAATATTGAATTTGCTTTCCCGTAAATATGTTGTTTTTTGCAGGGAGTAGCCACTACGCTGTTTAATGAGATTAACTATCGCAGCCTTCGTTGCACTTCTGCCTGTTTCTTGAGAAAAGACTCGGTTCTCATATGTAACAGCACCGAGTAAAATGTCTACAAGTTGCATTATCTGTACTTCGTGTGACCTAATGGGTTGTATTTTTCTAACAACCTCATGTGAAAAATCATACATATCGTTACAACATACTTCATGGAGATGTTTTACTCGTTCAGATGAATGGCTGTCTTTAATATCAACAAAGACATTATACTGAAAGCCCTGAGCAAACACTACCTTGAGCATTTCAAAGTACATTTTATAATACCATTTATCATGTGTCTGTGAAAACTTTTCATGATCCAAACATGACTTATCAGGAACAATTAGAACGCGAAAGTTCAAATCATCATTGTCGAAAAAGTAATTCACTAAATCGATATACAATTGATTTTTAACTGGCCCTATTTTTGTCCACTTCACTTCGGCATTTCTGGATACACCATTTCGTTCTTTTATCTCACAAATACGTTGGTTGATTTCCTTAACTTTTTCTTTTTGGCACCAAACACTTCCGAGGCCCATTGCGTTTATGCCATCATGCTCCAAATGGCAGCTCTCATCGCAATACATATTTATTATATTGCCCATCATCAATTTCCCCCTTCACCTTGACATTTTTCCATCTATACAGGCCGAAATCGTTCACAGACATCTCTATCTGTGAACTGACTTCGGTTGGGAGTCACAACCTGCACGTTGTGATGATTTCAAACTTTGGTATACGGCCTTCCGTCCTTGTTATACGTCACGTTGAACACTAGATCACTCAGCCATTTCTTGAAATCCTGATTATCTGTATACTGCTTGAACAGCTCCATGTTGTCGGCCATGATCGAGAAGATGACCTTTTGCAGAACACGGTCGCTTTCAGTACGCGCTTCTTGCTTATCGCTGTTGCGCATGGCATTCTGATACTGTTCATCCCGGCTGACCATCGCTGGTATTTCGAGAATCTGTCTGCGCACGTTGTCCGCATCGTTCCAGTCGATGTTGCCGAACATATCATTGAAAGTTGAGAGAATAGCAGAGAGCGCGTCCATTTCTGGCTCCTGCTTTCCTTTTGCGGTGCTCGTCGGTACAGGCCCAACCTCGGCATCCTCGTCCGGGAGAATCAGCGAAATGGTTTCCTTTTTCTCGATGCGGTAGCTGTCCAGATCGATGGCTTCCAGGATTCCCTGGGACAGATCATCCTCCTGCGGAGAGGGTAGCTTGGGAATCAGCATGTTCAGGAAGATCGACAGCTTTTCCCACTCCGGGTTTCCATAGGGCAGAATAGCGCTCAGGAAGCCGTAGGTACGCACAAAGCCCTTTGCTGCACCCTTGAACTTGATCTGTCCATCCATGTCGAGCTGTTTGTATACGGCTGCGCAGGCATCCAGCGCGGGATCAAGCTGATCACGGTCTGCGCCGTCCAGATAGCGGTTGACCAACTGCTCAACGTGCTCATCGCTGAACACCTGATAGCTCTCCATGTCGGCAATCAGGTCATACAACTTGTTGGGGTCGGTTTCGCCGGACAGCAGCGTGGTCTTGTAGTAACGTGAGAAGGAGTCAATGATATCATTCGGATCATTGAAGAAGTCCAGCACGAAGGTATCGTACTTTTTCGGGCAGGAGCGGTTCAGGCGGCTGAGGGTTTGCACCGCTTTGATGTCATAGAGCTGCTTGTCCACATACATCGTGTGCAGCAGCGGTTCGTCATACCCGGTCTGGAACATGTCCGCCACGATCAGGAAACGGTACGGGTCTTTTTTGAACGTCTTTGGAATGGCTGCGTCCGGGAAGCCGTTCAGCCCGGCGGAGGTCACGGCAGGCGCATCCTTGTCCAGCTGCTTCTCGCCGGAGAAGGCGATGATAGCCTTGTACGGGCTATGCCGGGTGGCCAGGCACTTGTTCACAGCGTGATAGTATTCAATGCATCGTCCAATGCTGCTGGTGATGATCATGGCGCGCGCCTGACCGCCGATCTTGCCCTTGGCGATGACCTGCTCGTGGAAGTGGCTGACCATCATGTCGGCTTTTTGCGCGATGGTGAACGTTTGATTCTCGACGAAGGCGCGGAGTTTTTTCTGCGCCTTCTTCTTGTCGAACATCGGGTCATCCTCCACCGTTTTCTTCAGTCGGTAGTAGCTGTCGATGGGCGTATAGTATTTCAGCACGTCCAAAATGAAGCCTTCCTGAATGGCTTGCTTCATTGTGTACACATGGAAGGGTCTGAACTGTTTCTCGCCCTTGTCGTTCAGGATGGGATTGCCGTGCTCGTCCACTACCAGCGTACCGAACGTCTCCAGCGTCTTGTTTTTTGGCGTTGCGGTAAAGGCAAAGTAGCTGGCGTTGGTCAGCAGCTTCTTGCCCTCGCACATAGCGTTGATCTTGTCCTCATTGTCCATATCCGGGTCGGACATGATGGCGGACAGCGTCATGTTCATCTTGCCCGCGGTCTTTCCGTTCTGGCTGGAATGTGCCTCGTCAATGATGATGGCAAAATGCCGATCTTTGTGATCCTCGCCAATCTCGGGGAGAACATACGGGAATTTTTCGATGGTCGTGATGATGATGCGCCGACCATCTTGTATGGCCTTGCGCAAATCCCCGGAATGCTCCGCCCATGCGACGATATTGCCCACCTGCGCGAACTGCTTGATGTTATCCCGAATCTGCTTATCCAGAATCACGCGGTCGGTAACCACGATGACGGAATCCACCAGCAGATTGCCGTGCGCATCCTCCAGCCCGGTCAGCTGATGCGCCAGCCATGCGATGGAATTGGATTTGCCGCTGCCCGCGCTGTGCTGGATGAGATAGCGATTGCCGACGCCGTTCTTCTTCACATCCGCCAGCAGGCTTTCCACTGCCGTCAGCTGATGATAGCGCGGGAAGATTTGCTTATACCGGGTTTTTCCGGTTTCCTCGTCCTTTTCCTCGACCAGCGTGGCGTAGTTCTCGATGATGCGCGAGAGCATGTCCTTGGTCAGAATCTGCTTCCACAGGTAATCCGTCATCAGGCCGTCCGGGTTGGGCGGATTGCCTGCGCCGTCCTTGTAGCCCTTGTTGAAGGGCAGAAACCAGCTCTCCTTGCCCTGCAGGCGGGTGCAGAACTTGACCTGCGCATCGTCCACGGCGAAGTGAACCATGCAGCGGGTGAATTGGAACAGCAGCTCCTTCGGATTGCGGTCATGCTGATATTGATAGACGGCGTCATCCGCGTTCTGCTTGGTCAGCTGGTTTTTCAGCTCGAAGGTGATGACAGGCAGGCCGTTGACGAAGATGCACAGATCCAGCGACAGCTTCGTGGCGTCGGGCGAGAAATGGAGCTGGCGCGTAACGCTGAAGATGTTCTTTGCATACAGCGCTGCGGCGGCGGGGTTATTTACGCTGGGCGTCATATAGAACATGATGAGGCTGGCGGGATAAGCCTTGATGCCCTTGCGCAGCACGTCAACAATGCCGCGCTTGGTGATTTCATCGCGGACACGGGCGAGAAACTGCGCCGTTTTTTGTGGATTGGTTTCCAATTGGAGCTTTTTCACCGCGTCCGGCTGAGTGTTTTTTAAGAAGCGGAACAGGCGCACGGTGTCCACAGCGTATTCCACGTTGAAGTCGTGGCTGTGGCCCTGCTCGTAGCTGTTGTGTTCGATGAGCCACTTGACGATCAGGGATTCAAGGCCGGATTCACTGGTATTTGTATAACTCATATGTTTATCACCTTATTTGGGGCTACGTCCGTTTTTCGTGTCTCTTCAAACATCAGAATGCAGGTTTTACAATGATCAGATCATTGGCATCAATACCTGCTTTTACGAATAATTCTGGTGTATCGTATTCATCCGGCACTTCTACCAACAAAAGGCTTTTTGCTTGTGAAAAAGCACTTTGAACAGACAATCCAAATCCAAGAGAGGAATAGAATTGAGCTGCAAAAATACAAGCTGTTTCATCACCTATGGAAGTTGTCATGCCGATTGCGGCATCAATGTTCTGAACGACTGTTTTTGCTTGTGCTTGCGAAAAGCAGGCGTTGAAAAACAGAAGATGAATTCGGTCCGAGGCAGCAGTAATGATCTGAGCCATGGCTTCTTTTGGAACAAGCTTCGGTGAACCATCTGTATTTTCAAGAAGTAAATCACCAGTGTCAGTTCCGTGTCCACTAAAGTGTACAACATCAGGGTTCACTTCGTTAATAGCTTGAAGGATATCGGCAGGTCTAACCGCCCAGCGTGTTACAAACGAGATTGAATCACGATGTTCGGACATACGTATTTTTTCTTGAATATCACGTGCCTCCTGATCTAAACGAAGCCGATCAGTGCCAATAGGATTTGTTGCAAAAAATAGAACCGTGATCTCTTCAGGGACAGATTTCAACATATCGATATCCTCTTGCATAGCTTTCTGCTGTCGCTGCTGTGCAGCGACAGCACGATCCAGTTGCTGTAAAACGCGTTCATTCTCTTTGCGTCGCATTTCATCTTCACGAATCTGCTGTTTACGAATGCGTTCCTCCTCAGAGCGCACTTTCTTTTCTTCGGCATTATATTCTTTTTCTTTTGCTGCTAACTGCTTATCGATATCTGCTATCTTTTTCTGTGCATCTGCCTGCTCTTTTTGATAGCGTGAGATGTCTCTCAGTTTTGATTGTACGGATGACGGGGATGAAGTTCGATGCAGTGCTGAATCAGCAGATTGAATCTTTGCAGAAAGATCCGCCAAACGTTTGGATTCAGCTGCTTTTTTAGTCTGCAGTGCAACGATCTCATTTCGTTTACGCTCCATGTTGCTACGGTATGTATCGATAAGAGCCATTTATCCAACCTCACTTTCTTCGTCATGTTCACCTGCTTCATTGGCTTCGCCAACGTACTCAAACTCCGGCACCTCAATGCCCCGCACATCCACCTGCCCGGTGACGACATCGGAGATCAGGCGGGTGCGGAGGTCGATCAGATGCATAATACTTTCTTCAAATACGTGGCAAGCTGCGTTGCACTTGTCACACAGTGTCTTTATCCGTCGTACTGTTTCAGCTTGCTTCTCCAATGAAGGAAAAGGAATCTGTATGGATTTTAATTGCGGCTTAGTGATGTTCTTCATAGAACTACTAGTGCCTGTTGCTATTGTTGCAAACCATGATTTAATCCTTTTTGTAGATAAATATCTCCATGCATATTCCGGCATGAGAGCATTATCAAAACGAACCTGCCACAAGCGATCTGGCAAATAGACTCTTGTATCATCTTTTTCAGAAAACCCGCATGCACCAACGAGCGAAGGGGCATTCATGCGGCTAATGATAAGGGTGTTCTTTTTTACGGGACAAGATACACGTCCATAGTCAGAAGGCGCTACTCTTTTGTTTTGAGATAAATCGAAGTTATTTCCATATACACAAGATGTCGAGAGCACGCCTATTGAATCGTTATCTGCTGTACCCATTATCGAATTGACGCTTGTTCCACTTTCAATACTAGTAATATGCCGCCCGAGCGGAATAGAGTCATTGCTAGAGCTAGCTATTTTATCAAACATGATCTCAATGCTTTTGTCAAGGTGTTCTTGTATCCGCTCAATCTCCTTCCTCTTCGCCGCAATGAGCCGATTGATTTTCGACACCTGCCAGTCAAGGTAGCGCACAATCTGGTCTTGCTCGGCGCGGGGAGGGACGGGCAGCGGAACATTCCCGAGATAATCCATCGAGATTCTCATACGAACAGTGTTCAGCTTTCCGCTATCACTTTCGTGCATGAGAATACCTTTTCCCAAGCCAAGAAGGTTTCTTTGAAAAGGCATCAATCTGAATAGATAGTGGTAGTACCACACATTACAATCAAGCCGAGGATAGAGCGCATAATAGACGGGACTAATGGCACCGAAATATCGAGATACACCGGCTGAGCCTGAAACGATGTTCATGCAATTGACAAGAAGATCGTCAGGACGCGCCACGTTGTATTGAGTCATATCGCCCTTGGGCTTATTTCCTCCAGCCCCCTCTTTTTCGGCAATAGGCACGACACCCTGTTTTGCCGTTAAGGACAGGATGTTTTCTGTGATTACGGGGTCGTTTTTTTCGACACGCTGGGCGAAAATGCGCTTGATTCGATAAAAATCCCAGTGCTCGGGGATTTCATCAACCCATTTCTGCGCAACTACTTGATAATCATCATACTGCTTCATCCCTGAATCCCTCCAAGAATCTCAGCAAGCATTCCATCGGTTTCCTTCTCAAGCGCCTGCAAGTCGTCGACTATCTCCTGCATGGAGCGCAGCTGCACGGGCTTATAGAAATACTTGGTGAAGCTCAGCTCATAGCCGATCTTCGTCGCCTTGGGGTCGATGAACGCGCCCGGCGCATAGGGGCGCACCTCGGCGTCCATAAAGGCCTCGATGCCGCCCTCGTAGCGGAACGGGATGATCTCCGTGTCGGCCTTGGCCTTGTCCGGCTGGATGCGGCCCTTCTTGTCGAGGGCGGGGTTGCCCTGCTCATCCAGCAGGGGCTGCTGCACGGACACCTTCCAATAGCCGAACTCGCTGTTCGGGAAAATCCGGCTGACCTCGCTTTCCTCAAACGCCATGAAGATGCGCACGATCTCCTGACGCTGCGCCGGGGAAAGCTCGCAGTTCTTTTCGCCCATGTTCTTGCGCAGGGGCGTCTTGATGGCGGTCGCGTCGATGAGCTGAATCTTTCCCTTGCGGCGCTCCTCTTTGCGGTTGGAGAGCACCCAAATGAACGTGCCGATGCCCGTGTTGTAGAACATCTTTTCCGGCAGCGCGATGATGGCCTCCACCAGGTCGTTTTCGATCATGTAGCGGCGGGCATTGCTCTCACCGCTGCCTGCATCGCCCGTAAACAGGCTGGAACCGTTGTGCACCTCGACAATGCGGCTGCCCAGCGGCGTATCCTGCTTCATCTTGCTGATGTTGTTGAGCAGGAACAGCAGCTGACCATCGGAGGAACGGGGAATCATCGAAAGCGGCTCGCCATCTGCGGTGGCAGCGTTGAAGCGGGTGTCGAGGATTTCCTTCTTCTTGCCGCTGGCCATGCGCTCCGCATCGGTCTTCCAGCTCTTGCCGTAGGGCGGATTTGCCAGCATAAAGTCGAACGAACGCGCCGCATGCTGATCGCTGGACAATGTAGAGCCATAGGCGATGTGTATGGCTTCCTCGCCGTCGCCCTTGAGCATCATATCGGCCTTTGCGATGGCATAGGTTTCAGCCTGCAGTTCCTGTCCGAAAAGGTGGATAGACACCTTTTTGCCGTCCTCCGCAGCGATTTTGTTCAGGCGCTCCTGTGCAACGGTCAACATACCACCCGTGCCGCATGCGCCATCATAACAGGAATAGGTGGCGTCCTTGATCTGATCCGCAATGGGCGCAAACACAAGATCTGCCATTAGCTCCACGACGTCGCGGGGCGTCCAGTGCTCACCGGCTTCCTCGTTGTTAGCCTCGTTGAAACGGCGCACAAGTTCCTCAAAGATGGTGCCCATGGCATGGTTATCAAGCCCCGGCAGGTCGCCGTTAGGCTTCGGACTGAGGTTGATGTCCTTGCTGATAAACTTCTGGATGACTGCGCCGAGAATGTCGGCTTCGATCATGGTGTCAATCTGATTGCGGAATTTAAACTTGTCCAGAATCTCCTGCACGTTGGGAGAAAACCCGTCGAGATACGCCTCAAAATCCGTCTTGAGCTTCTGCAGGGTTGGGCGGCTAGTCAGGTCACGCAAACAGAAGGGCGAAGCGTTGCAAAAAGCCTGCCCGGCTGTATTGCACAGCGCGCCCCATTGGTTGGTGATGCCTGCGCTATCAAGCGTCTTTTTCATCGCCAGCACCTGCGGCTTGGTGTCCTCGAGCACGGCGTCAAAACGGCGGATAACCGTCATTGGCAAAATCACATCGCGGTACTTGCCGCGCACATACACATCCCGCAGGCAATCATCGGCGATGCCCCAGATAAAATTGGCAATCGTATTCAGCATATGGGCGTCCATGGATTGTTCCTCCCCATGTAGTTAGTTTTCAGAGTTCTTTGATTCAGCGGCTTTCTCATCCGCATTTGGTTCGCGTACAACACGCTCCATAATGTCTTCAATCTGGCAGTCTAAAGCTTCGCAGATGCGCAGCAATACGTCTGTAGTAACGTTTTCGCACCTTCCCATTTTGGCAATTGACGCAGGGCTTACTTCACTAAGCTGCTGTAGCTCCTGCTTTTTCATTCCACGATCTATCAGGAGTTTCCAGAGCTTATTGTAGCGAAAATACGTTTTGGTTTCTTTCTTCTTATTGCTCATTTCCATTTGATTCACCTTTTTTTGCTTCCTTGTTCCATGCCCATCCAAATAGCTGATTTCCGTTGGTGGCCAATTGAAGCACCGTATTTGCTTCAATTATGGGGCGAGCATCTTCGGCATAGAATTCAAAGGAACGGAATGAAACAAAAACCTGTTTGCCTGATTCCTCAGTTCGTGCATATTCTCGTACGATTTCAGTCAGCGTGGTTTTTTCGATAGGATCCATCAAATCCGCATCGTGTACGACAAACGGAATATCACAGACATCCATATTTGCCAGATCAAATGTGATCAGACCACGAGACTGCGTTCCGCTACCACCATCGCCATGCGTTTCGAATTTATACTTTGAGAGCTTCTCAAAGGACAAGTTCGGCGGAATGTGGTCGGCATCATGAAGGATTCGTGTAGTAATCTCGCGCATTTTGGTATTGATAGCCTGCTCGATAAAAGAGACCTGCATCGCAATCATATTATCGCGATCTTTGGCATATTCCTCGGCAACAGCTTTCAGTCGTGCGTAGGTTTCATAGTTTTCGTTGGCTGCTTTGGCGTTGTTTAGGCTGGTTGTGATTTCTGCATAGCGCTTAAGTACTGCTCGTGTAACGTTTGGAATACTCTTGATGGACTCTTTTTCTTTTTTTAGCCTATCAATCTCTGTGCACAGCATGACATAAGTTGCAGACAGTTCCCGTTCACTTTCCTTAAACTCCTCAGCCAGAACTTTTGATAAACCTCGATGAAAATTATCAACCTGCTCAATGGCAGCGAACTCTTCATTAGGGAAAAAACGAGCAAGGTCATCATAGGAGCGTTTAAAGCTCTTTTTGCCTTCAGTCATCTCTCGACGTATGGCATTTAGTTGTGACTGTACTCGTGCGCGTTGCCTCGAATAACTGGCAATCTGATCATCAAGTGAACTTATCTGCTGTGCCTGAATACTGTCCAAATCCAGCAGACCGCGATTGCTGTTCTCTGCCAGCTCGTTTTCCTCCTGTTCAAGCGCACTGATTTGTTCTTTGTTGGTTTCAAACTCCTTGTCAGTCCTGACCATGCGAATATGTCCGCGATCGACAGATACCTTGAAAGATGAACGCTCTTCTTCTGCCTTTTGTGCTAGGTCGACCTTCGCTTTGACTACAGCATAGCGTTTAAACTGCTTCATGTAGCTAATAACAGAATTTTTAACTGATTCGTCCTTTGACGCTTGCAATGGACGTTCAGCGTCCATTGTATCTCGGCGATATACACGGATGAACTTGGACATAAGCCCTCTCCAAGTTAATCCTTCCATATCAATTCCATACTTTTCGGCCAAGAAGGCTCGATAGTCATCAATGTGCATTTTGGGCACATCTTTGATTGGCTCGTAGCCACGGGTACAAGGAACGACAAACATATAGTCATCCGTCGCTCTTGCAAAAGAATACTCCTGATCCCTGAAGCGGAAAGTAAAGTTGATTGTATGCTCTAAAATCGCCGCATGAACATCCAGACACTTTTTTATATAATCTTCTCCGCCAAAGACGAAATCAATAATCATCAGTAGGGTTGACTTACCAATCGAATTGGATCTGTCATCATCACCGACAATGGCATTCAGCCCTTTATGGAAATGGATAGGTTCACGAGTTTCGCCATTTTTGCCACCAACCTTAAACTTGTCACATTGGATTTCAATCAACATAGCGAAGCTTTCCTCCTTCCAGCTCAATTTTTTTGAGTGCATATAAGCAGTCTAATATTTCCATGTACTCATCTAATCCAGCAACACGCCCCTTGATTTTTTGATATAGTTTCGAAGGGGCCATTGGCTCTTTCTGAAGGTGTGCCAATATCACTGGAAAAAGTGCAACAGAGCTATTCTTGTAAGTGGTTACCTTGCTTGGAAATCGCATCTGTGGAACACCTCACAATTCTGAATGAAGAAGCATACGACAATCCGGCAGGCAAGTTTGAACTCTGTTCCAAGCTGAACCTGATTTCTGATCCACTCGGTCAATTGTTCTATCACATCATCCTGTGAAAGACCTGAGTTTTCCAGCCGTTGAGAAGAGTCCTTAACTGCTGCAGCGATCACATCGAAATCATCGGTTTCATCCGAAAATGTTTTTTCGATGAAATAATAATATTGGAGCACCTTGTCCCGAATATCGACCTGCAATAGGCGGTCGCTGACTTTTTCTCCAACGCGGAGTGCTGTATAGTCGAGAGCAGGTAAGTTATCAACCTGTTCAATTTTTTTGAACGCTGTTACCACATTACGGATGTCATCTTCCAAGGTTATGCGGTTGACATCTGCCTGTGCCTTCATGCGTCGAACCGCTTGCGTTTTGATGTCATGTAAGCGCCTATACTGTTCTGTACTTGGTGCTATCGAATATTTTTCAGCTTCGTCACGACTCAATGCAATTAAGTTATTCGGTGAGTCCAAGTCTGCTGGTCTGGCATATATCGCCTCAAACGCACACGATTGTTCTGGCGATAATCCATCAGGAAAGATTTTTGTAATCGCATACCGACTCCAAGGAACCCCATCAATATTGTCCACAAGCTTGATCTGACTTAATGGGCATTCCCAATTAACCTCTGCGAGAAGAGGCGTGTCTTGCGGGCTCACCGTATCCGGTTCCGTTTTATTGTTTCTCTGCAAGGCATAGAAGAACGTTTCTGCCAAGAACCCGCACAGATCATCTTTATCGTATAGGTCATAGAAAGCCTTCTTTTGCCGTGCTGCTATTACATTATCCTGTTCTATGACCTTTCGAAGCCTCTCAAGCATGTCATACCGGGTAATCGGATTGAGGTCAGGAATGATGGTGCTTTCAAAATATTCTTTCACACCACTTTGAATTGTTTTTCGCAGCACTGCTTTCTTAAAGTCGTCTGGTACAGGATCTTTCCTATTAATCAGACGGCTTATTTTTTTAGGATTTAAATCTGTCATCACACGAGAATCTGGCTGTGACGTGATTGAGTTGAACAGTAACCGTGCCGCAGCCTCTTGCCTATCGTTTACAACAAGCCCTTCCTGCAATATCTGGATATAGGTTGAAATAATAAGCTCGTTCACAGCACACACCTCCTGGAAAAATACTGGCAATTTAGTGGCAAAACGCTGGTAAATACTTTTTCCTCACGAACAGCTATGATAAATACGTGCCCGAGAGGAAGTCTTGCTCCTGTGATCATGTAGACTTCGTTGTTATTATAACACACATTTGCGCAGATTTCCATCTCATTGCACACAAAAATATGCAATCGCATAATTTGCTGCTTTTCACTCGACACGCACGGCAGCTTTCCAAAGATACCGAAACCAAATCCCGTACAGCCTGATCTGATCGATTAGCTACCGGTCTTTCTTCCCGATCAGGCTGGAAGACCTGCACACCGTGGGAAGACGGTGTTTGCAGCCCCACGAAGGAGAAAATCCATTTTCGTGTCGGGCTTATTCAGTCTGCTCGAAAATGGTGCAGCTCCTTCGCAAAACGCATGGAAGCGTTGAAGGAGCTGCATTTTTGTTCTCCCTTGGCGCTTCTGTCCTCAACGATTTTAGCGACAAGGAGAGAAAAAATGGCAAATCAGTACATTCCCCGTATCCCCGAATTCATCCCCGGAACCAAGCATGCCCCTGATGCCCGAATCAAGTATTACCGCATCGCAGCAGATGGCACATGGATAGAACTGAAGCGTGGCGAGTTTTTCAAACTCGCCGCCAGCGTTCAGTCTCCCTGTGAGCACATCTACCCCGATCTGACTGGCGGTATCGTCTGGTTCTGCGATTCTCCCACACCCGAACAGCGTCAGGAATATGCTGCTCTGTGCAGGGAACAGGAGCGCGACAAGAAGCGTACTCAGCGTGCGCACCAGTGCCCTTACACAAACACCGCCAAGTGTGATGGCTGGCAGCGTGATTCGAAAGGAAACCGCCGATGTGATATCTGCTCCCAGTGCGGTGGTTCCCGTGAAATCTCGCTGGATGCACCTATCATGGATTCGGACGGTAATGAGATCTTCCTTGCAGATAAGATTCCCAGTGAAGCAGTTCCGCTTGAGGATGCACTTTTGCGGCAGGCCAATCTAGAACAGCTGGCAGAACTCCTCGCTGCCCTGCCAGAAGATGACCGCAGACTCGTGATCGCCAGCGTGCAGGACGGCATGGACTTTGGAAAGCTGGCACAGCAGTTTGGCCTCAGCAATCGGAACTACGCCAGTAAGAAGACAGGGCGCATTTTGGAGCGTATGCGGAAGGCTGCACGAAAGATGGACGAATAAATTCAAAATGCATGTCCAAATACCTTTCCACCTGTCCCAAGGGCATTAGAGGGCGATGCCCCTCGGAAAAGAGGTGAAAACCATGGAACAGCGCAGTCAATCCCACGTACACCATCGACAATCCAAGGAAGGAGGTATCCCGTATGTCCCGCATGAGCGAAATGTCCGCCTGTATCGCAGACCTTAAATCAGCTGCGGCTGCACTCCTCTCTGCTGCAGATACACTGACGGCACTCTACTCCAGTGAGGAACCTGTGGCTGAAAAGCCCGTTTCTAAGCCCATCACCAAAGAAGATGTCCGTGCGGAGCTTGCTGCTAAGAGTGCTGCCGGTTACGGCGCACAGGTTCGGGCACTACTCAAACAGCATGGTGCTGCACAGCTTTCCGCTGTCGATCCTGCCAAATACGCAGACCTGTTGCTGGAGGCACAGGCTATTGGAAACGAGGTGGACACAGATGGCTAATCATGCTGTCCTTTCCGCCTCCTCCAGCCACCGCTGGATGAACTGTCCGCCATCCGTCAGACTGACAGAACACATTGCTGACAAAGGCAGTGTGTACGCCGCCGAGGGCAGCGAGGCACACGAGCTTTGCGAGTACAAGCTCCGTCAGCTCCTGGGCATGAAGGCAAAGAATCCGCTGGATACCCCCGGCGGTCTCCAGTATTACGACAGCACCATGGAGGATGCTGCCACGGGCTATGCAGCCTTCGTACTCGAGGTGCTGGAAGGCATCAAGGCGACATGCACTGACCCTATCGTCATGGTGGAACAGCGACTGAACTTCTCTCGCTGGGTACCTGACGGATTTGGCACCGGCGACGCAGTCATTGTAGCAGATGGCACACTGCACGTCATCGACTTCAAGTACGGCACTGGAGTCCCTGTGTCGGCAGAAGGCAACAGCCAAATGCGGCTGTACGCTCTCGGCGCACTGGATATGTTCGGTGAGTTGTATGACATCGCTAAGGTGGTCACCACCATCTACCAGCCTCGGCTGTCCAGCATCAGCACCGACACCATTTCCAAGGCTGACCTGCTGGACTGGGCAGAGCACACACTCCGCCCTGCTGCAGAACTGGCTTATAAAGGAGAAGGCAATCTGAACGCAGGTAGCTGGTGCAGCTTTTGCAAGCTCCGCACCACCTGCCGAAAACGTGCTGAAGCTAACCTGCTTCTGGCACAGCACGATTTCAAGTTGCCGCCTACGCTGTCGGATGAGGAGATTTCCGTGATTCTCGATCAGCTGGACGACCTGACCAGCTGGGCAGCGGACATCAAGGAGTACGCGCTGAACGCTGCCCTGTCCGGCACACACTTCGACGGCTGGAATCTGGTGGAGGGTCGCGCCAACCGTCGTTACACTGACGAAGTAGCTGTAGCTGACGCAGTCATCGCTTACGGTAAAGACCCCTATGAGCGCAAGGTACTCGGCATCACGGCCATGGAAAAACTGCTGGGCAAAAAACAGTTTTCCAATCTTCTCTCCAATCTGGTGGAACGTCCGCAGGGCAAACCAACCCTCGTCCCCGTCAGTGACAAACGTCCTGAACTGACCAACGCGAAGACAGACTTCGCCAACAACTGAAAGTGAGGTACATCATTATGACTAACAACAATCCGACCAAGGTCATCACCGGCAAGGACACCCGCTGGAGCTACGTGAACGCCTGGGAACCTAAGGCAATCAATGGCGGAACTCCCAAATTCTCCGTTTCCCTGATCATCCCCAAGAGCGATACCGTTACCCTGCGTAAGATCAAGGCTGCCATCGAGGCCGCTTATCATGACGGCGAGAGCAAGCTGCGCGGCAACGGCAAGACGGTTCCTCCGCTGGTGGCTATCAAGAATCCTCTGCGCGATGGTGATACGGAACGTCCGGACGATCCCGCCTATGCGAACGCCTTCTTCGTCAATGCGAATGCAACTACGGCTCCCGGTGTGGTGGATGCCGACTGCAACCCGATCCTGACTCGCTCTGAGGTCTACTCCGGTGTCTACGGACGCGCCAGCATTTCCTTTTATGCCTTCAACAGCAATGGTAATCGCGGCATTGCCTGCGGTCTGAACAACCTGCAGAAGATCCGCGATGGTGAACCGCTGGGCAGCAGAGCTTCCGCAGAGAGTGACTTTGCAGATGAGGACGATGAGGACTTCCTGTCCTGATGGAGGTAACAGATTATGACCGAATTTGAACATCTGATGCTTAGTGTCTGCTTCTCTGCCGTCATTGGCTATACGGCAGGAAGCCTGATTGGCACTATCGTTGTCGCCATCATGAATTATCGTGAGAAAAAACGTTTGAAGAAATACAACGACCAGTAATCCATCATATCCCGGGCGACGGCACAGAGTCGTCGCCCTTTTCCATAGGAGGACAATCATGAAAACACTATCCTTGGACTTAGAAACGTATGGTAGTGTGAATCTCGCCAAGTCTACCGTTTACCGTTACGTGGAAAGCCCTGATTTCGACATCCTTCTCTTCGGCTACAGTATCGACGGCGGCACAGTGCATGTTGTTGACATGGCGCAGGGAGAACAGATCCCAAAGGAAATCATCGACGCCCTCAGCGATGACCGTGTGCAGAAATGGGCATTCAACGCTGCCTTTGAACGGGTATGTCTGTCCGCATGGATGCGCCGAAACGGATACCCGCTCAACAATGAATATTACTCCATCCCGGATGACCCGTGTATGAATTACCTTGACCCAGCAGGCTGGCACTGCACGATGGTGTGGGCCTCCTATCTCGGTCTTCCGCTGTCCTTGCAGGCAGCTGGCGCTGCACTCGGGCTGGATAAACAGAAGCTGACCGAGGGTAAGGAACTGATACGGTACTTCTGTGTGCCGACAAAGGATGGTTACAGGCACAGCCCCGCTGATGCTCCGGACAAGTGGGAAACCTTCAAAGTCTATAACCTTCGGGACGTGGAAACGGAGATGGCCATTCAGGAGCGGTTAAGGAAGCTCCCTGTGCCGGATGAAGTGTGGCAGCAGTACCACCTTGATCAGCAGATCAACGACCGTGGTATCGCCGTGGACATGCAGCTGGTACGGAACGCCATAGCTTTTGATGAACGCTCCAAGGAGAAACTGTCCTCCAAGCTGCAGGAGCTGACGATGCTCGACAATCCCAACTCCGTCCAGCAAATGAAAAACTGGCTGGCGGAGAACGGTTTGGAGACGGATACCCTCGGCAAAAAGCAGGTGGCCGAACTGCTTAAGACAGCTCCAGAACCCCTGAAATCTGTGCTGGTACTCAGGCAACAGCTGGCTAAGTCCTCTGTGAAAAAGTATCAAGCCATGGAGAATGCTGCGTGTGCTGACAGCAGAGTGCGCGGTTGCTTTCAGTTCTATGGAGCACGGACAGGCCGCTGGGCTGGCAGGAACATCCAGCTCCAAAACCTGCCCCAAAACAAGATGCCAGATCTGGAACAGGTGCGAAACCTTGTCCGTGCTGGAAACTATGAAGCTGTGCGTCTGCTCTACGACTCCACACCGGATGTGCTGTCCCAGCTGATCCGTACCGCCTTTGTCGCTCCCGAGGGTAAAACCTTTTTCGTTGCCGACTTCTCCGCCATCGAAGCCCGCGTCATTGCATGGTTGGCGGGTGAACAGTGGCGGCAACAGGTATTTGCAGAAGGCAAGGATATTTACTGTGCTTCTGCTTCCCAGATGTTCGGTGTGCCGGTGGAAAAGCACGGCATTAACGGTCACCTACGCCAGAAGGGCAAAATCGCAGAGCTCGCGCTCGGATATGGCGGCTCTGTCGGTGCACTCAAAGCCATGGGCGCGCTGGAGATGGGCTTGCAGGAAGAAGAACTGAAACCGCTGGTGAATGCTTGGCGCACAGCCAATCCGCAAATCGTCAAGCTGTGGTGGGAGGTTGATGAGGCTGTTATGACAGCAATCCGCCAGAAAACCCGTACACGCACACATGGCATTCTGTTCTCCTGCGAATCTGGGATGCTGTTCATCACACTGCCCTCCGGGAGGAACTTGGCCTATGTCAAGCCCCGCATCGGTGAGAATCAATTTGGCAGTCCCGCAGTTACCTACATGGGCACCAATACTGCGAAACAGTGGGACAGGCTGGAAAGCTACGGGCCAAAGTTCGTGGAGAACATCGTGCAGGCTATCGCTCGGGACATCCTGTGCTACGCCATGCGGACGCTCAGCCACTGTGCCATAGTGGCACATGTCCATGACGAGCTGATCATCGAAGCCACCCACGGTATGTCCCTTGAATCCATCTGTGAGCAGATGGGCAGAATCCCACCATGGGCAGAAGGTCTGCTGCTCCGGGCAGACGGCTATCAGACAGATTTTTATAAAAAAGATTGATCACGGTGTCCAAATCCACATCTTCCTGTCGCAAGTACAGTAGAGGGGTAACACCTCTACTACTTGGACAGGAGGTCTTTTTATGTATTACAAGGATTCCGCCGGCGATACCTGTGAAGCCAAGCGCCGCATTCGTATCGTCAATGGCAAGCCGGTGACCACTTGGGAATGTGACATCGTGAATGCCAACATTCTTGAGGTCGAGGCAGGCACCAACGGCTACTGTGGCGGCGATACCGATCATGGAAGCAGAACGTACTTCCGCATTAAGAACTGTGGCGGCACAGACATGCAGGTAAACCAATCCCGTGACGGATTCAGCGTTGCGCTCGGCGGTGACAGCGAGTTGATGACGATAAAGGACGCGCTTCGCTGGATTCTTTCCATACTCGAAGTCCAGTCGGAAACAGACGGAGGTATCTATGGGAATCAGTAAGTACAACGCGGAGGGCTACCACGATCCAACCGCACATGACGCTTTCGTGAACATCCAGCGAGAGCTGAACGCAGAGCGGACGGCAGCACTTCAAAAGTCATCGAACTTCCGACCCCTCGTGTTTATCTGCAGTCCCTACGGAGATGATCCGCTCAATAATGAGCGTCGGGCTATTCGCTACTGCCAATTTGCTGTGCGCCAGGGATATATTCCTATCGCTCCGCACATCTATTTTACCCGATTTCTGGACGAGCGCAGTGTGTCAGACCGCGAACTGGGACTGTTTATGGGGCAGGTCATGTTGACCAAGTGTGCTGAACTCTGGGTGTTCGGCGAGAGAGTCACACCCGGCATGGAGCGGGAGCTTACCAAGGCAGAAAGTCGCTGCTTGCCGATCCGCTATTTCGATGAAGATATGAGGGAGGTCGATCACCGATGATGACCATCTACACTTCGGACTCCATCGGTGTCCGTGGAAACTGTTCTTATCCGCACCGCCACGATATTACGGACATAGCTACCCTCAGAGAAGCTGTTCGGCACGATTATGTGTGCGCCGAGTATAAGAATAACTACCGTAGCGGCAGCAACTTTGTTGTAAGCGACTGTCTTGCTATGGACTGTGACAATGACCACACCGACCATGAGCACGAATGGATCACCCCGGACGACGTGCGCCGCAACTTCCCAGATGTGCCGCTGGCCATCCACTTCAGCCGCCATCACATGAAACCAAAGGACAATCGTTCTGCTCGTCCACGCTTCCACTGCCTGTTTGCTATTGATCCCACGACCGATGTGCAAGCCTATGCTGCCATGAAGGTTCAAGTCAACGAGGTCTATCCCTATTTCGATCCACAAGCACTGGATGGCGCACGGTTCTTCTTTGGAACGGATGACCCACAGGTAGATTTCTTTCCCGGCACCATCACGCTGAACGAATGTCTTGACAGTTACTACCCGGAGGACAGCTTTGCCGATATGCCGGACATACAGCGAAGCTCGTTTTCCATTCAGGAAGGCAACCGCAACCGCACCCTGTCTGTGTTTGCGGGAAAGATTCTCAAACGGTACGGCGATGAGGAACATACTCATGAGCGATTCCTGCAGGAAGCTGCCAAATGCGACCCGCCGCTGGACGATTCGGAGCTGAACACGATCTGGCGCAGCGCACAGGGGTTCTATCAGCGCATCAGCAAACAGCCCGATTATGTACCGCCGGACAAATATAATTCCGAAACACCGGATGATTTCGTGTTCCGTCCGGCAGACGATTCAGATGTTGGTGAAGCCCGGATGCTGGCCGACGTGTTCTACGAGCGTCTGCGCTATTCCAGAGCTACGGATTACCTGTGCTATGACGGCGTCTGCTGGAATGAGGACATTCCCGGCGCACACAGGATCGTGCACGAGCTGACTGACCTCCAGCTTGCTGAAGCTGAAGAGGCCATGAATGCCGCATGGCAGACGCTCAAGGATAACGGAGGTGCGGAACTGCTCGAAACGTTCAGTGCAAAAAAAGCACTGGCAGCTATGAATGAACAACAGCAGGCGGCGTTTGCATGGCATGGCCTTTGCAAAAAATACTATCAGCTGGCTATGGCTTACCGTGCCTCCAAGAATATCCGATATGTGCTGAACGAAGCCCCTGCACTGCTGAAGATCACGCCGCAGGAACTGGACGCGGATGCCTTTGCACTGAACACCCCTGCAGGCACATTGGATTTGCGCCGGGGGCTTTCGGTCATCCATGCACATCGCCCGGATGACTATATCACCAAGGTGACTGCTGTGGCCCCTGGCGATACAGGCGCTGATCTATGGCAGGACGCGCTGGATACCATCTTCTGCCGCAATCAGGAGCTGATTGACTATGTTCAGCTAATCGCCGGGATGTCGTTGGTTGGTAAGGTGTTCTCCGAGACCTTGATTATCGCATACGGCGACGGTCGTAATGGTAAATCGACCTTCTGGAATGTGCTGGCTCGTGTGCTTGGTAGCTACAGCGGCAAGATTTCTGCAGATGCCCTAACGGTCGGTTGCCGCCGAAATGTGAAGCCGGAGATGGCTGAAGCCAAAGGCAAACGTCTTCTGATTGCTTCGGAGCTGGAAGAAGGTATGCGCCTGAACACCTCCATCGTCAAACAGCTGTGTTCCACTGACCCCATCGAAGCTGAGAAAAAGTACAAAGATCCGTTCCATTTTGAGCCGAGTCACACCCTGATTCTGTACACCAACCACCTGCCGCGCGTAGGAGCTATCGACGATGGCACCTGGCGCCGACTGATTGTGATTCCCTTCAATGCCAAGATCACAGGCAAAAGTGACATCAAGAACTATGCTGACTACCTGTTCAGCAACGCTGGCGGCGCCATTCTGACATGGATGGTTGAAGGTGCTGTGCGTGTCATCAATGCCGAGTTCAGAATTACCCTCCCGGCATGTGTGCAGGAAGCCATCAAGGCATATCGTGGAGAAAACGACTGGCTGGGGCATTTCCTTGCTGACCGCTGTGATTTAGGAAGCAACCTGACAGAAAAATCCGGCGATGTGTATACCGAATACCGTCAGTATTGTGCGGAGACTGGTGAGTATGTCCGTTCGACCACCGATTTCTACGCAGCACTTGAGGCTGAGGGTATAAAGCGCCATCGAATGCGTTCGGGTGTCATTCTGCATGGATTATGCCTACGAAACACAGACTTCTTGGAATGAAATGGGTATGTGTGCAGGTCACTGTAGGTCATCTACTAAAATTCCCTATAGGGAAAAATTCAGGTAAAAAATGCCTATAGGGAGTTTTTATATAGGACATACATTGACATGCACACCCATTAATGGAGTGCATATGAGAGAAAAGAACACTGAACAATGTCTGGTCACATCAGTCCGAAAATATGGCGGTCTGTGCCCCAAGTGGGTCAGCCCCGGCCTCGACGGTGTGCCAGACCACATCATCCTCCTTCCCTGCGGGCATATCGCATTTGCAGAACTGAAAGCTCCTGGCAAGATACCCCGCCCGCTGCAGCTAAGGAGGAAGGCACAGTTGGAACAGCTGGGCTTCCGGGTTTACGTCATCGACAGCAAGGAACAGATCGGAGGTGTACTGGATGCAATATCAACCCCATGACTACCAGGAATATGCCACCCGATTCATCATTGAACATCCAACGGCAGCGGTACTCCTCCAGATGGGTCTTGGCAAGAGCGTCATCACGCTGACAGCCATTCAAGAACTGGCCTTTGAGCGATTTGAGATCAGCCGTGTGCTGGTCATCGCCCCGTTACGTGTGGCACGGGATACATGGCCTGCTGAGATTCACAAGTGGGATCACCTACAGGAGCTGACCTATTCGGTCGCTGTAGGCACAGTCCCGGAGCGCATCGAAGCCCTCAAGCAGAACACCCTGATCCACATCATCAACCGGGAGAATGTACCGTGGTTGCTTGAGCAGAGCGGCCTGCCGTTCCAGTACGACATGGTGGTTATCGATGAGCTGTCCTCGTTCAAGAGCTATCAGGCAAAACGGTTCCGGGCACTGATGAAACTCCGCCCCAAGGTCAAGCGGTTCGTCGGCCTGACCGGCACACCCTCCAGCAACGGACTGATGGATCTGTGGGCAGAGTTCCGACTGCTGGACATGGGCAAGCGTCTCGGGCGATTCATTACCCACTTCCGGGAGGAATTCTTCCTCCCCGACAAGCGGAGCGCACAGCAAGTGTTCACATGGAAGCCCAAGGCCGGTGCCGAAGAAGAAATCTATCGTCGGATTTCGGACATCACCATCAGCATGAAGAGCGCGGACTTCCTGCAAATGCCAGAGTACGTTTCAAACCGTGTGCCAGTGAAGCTGTCCCCGGCAGAGCGCAAGACCTACGAGGAACTGAAACGGGAGCTGGTGACCAGTCTGCAGGGTCAGGAAATTGATGCCGTCAACGCCGCGTCCCTGTCCGGGAAGCTGTGCCAACTGGCCAACGGCGGGATCTACGATTCCGAACACCGTGCGCTGTGCTTCCACGACCGAAAGCTGGATGCGCTGGAGGACATCATCGAAGCCGCCAACGGTCAGCCTGTTCTGGTAGCCTACTGGTTCAAGCATGACCTTGAGCGGATTCGGAAGCGTTTCACTGTCCGGGAAATCCGCAGTAGCCGGGATATCGCCGAATGGAACAGCGGCAAAATCCCTGTGGCCTGCATCCACTCCGCCTCTGCCGGACACGGTCTCAATTTGCAAGCTGGCGGAAACACACTGGTGTGGTTCAGTTTGACGTGGGGTTTGGAACTCTACCAGCAAACCAATGCCCGCCTGTGGCGACAAGGCCAGAAGGCAGACACCGTGGTGATCCACCACATCGTAACCGCAGACACGATTGACGAACAGATCCTCTCCGCGCTGGAGCGGAAGGACACGACGCAGACGGCTCTCATGGATGCCGTCAAGGCACAACTGGAGGTGTGATTTATGACCGCAAAGGAATACTTACAACAGGCATATAGCATTGACAGGGATATCAACCGGAAGATCGAGCAGATTTCACACCTTCGTGCCATGACGCAGAACATCACAGCGTCATTTAGCGATGACCGTGTGTCTAAGACGAGAAATGTGACATCCCATGAGGATGCCATCATTCGCCTGATGGATGCAGAAAAGGAAGCCAACCGGCAGATCGATGCCTATGTTGCCCAGCGGGTGGAGATTACTGGGGTCATCGACCAGGTACATGACGCAGATGAGCGACTGCTGCTGGATCGCCGTTATCTCGGCTACCGTTCTTGGGGAGACATTGCATCTGAGCTTCAGTGCAGTATGCGTTGGGTTCACACACTTCACCAGAGGGGACTGGATTCCGTTGACGAGATATTGAAGCGGATGGCTAAGTGATGGGCTACAGAGAAGCGAAGGAAGATGGCGTCCGTACTGGCGAAATGAAGTTCAGCAACTGCTTTTACCCACCGTGTCACCGCTGTGGCAGGGAAACTTTCTCTCGAAACTATATCCGTGGTTACAAGTACACCTGCAAGGACTGCAAAGCACAGGATTCGATTGCCCGACTCATAAAAAAAGTTTGACGAGTGCATAAAAGTGCACATCAAATCATCTTGATTTATCAGCTATGATGTGATAGTTTAAAATAGTCGGAGAAGATCCAGAGCCTCGCGGGTGCAGTACACCTGAGAGGCTTTTCTTATACCCATACGGAGGAAATCATGCCACGAGACGAATTGGTACAGAAGATTACATCCGCCAAAGCGGCGCTTCCCAAGGCCGGCCCGATTCACAAGCGTGACCTTGGAAAGCATATCCACCGCTTGGAGAAAGAACTGCGCATGTACGATTTTTATCAGGCACAGGCAAAGAAATCTCAGAATACCGCTTGACTTTCAATGGCTTTAGAGTGATGAATGTCACTACCAAAAGCAAAGGAGGTCAACCCCATGACATTACCCACCCACTGCGAGAATCGCAAACAGCTGGTTCAGACCCTTTCTGAGTTTCTCGGCATCGAAGCCGAATATCTGCGGACACCGACCTACGCTTACCGCATCGGAGACCTGACCGTAAACCGAGACGGTTCCATCACAGGCGATTTGGAAGCCCTTGCATCCATCCAGCAGCCGCTGACCGAACACGGGTACATTGAAGCACCCACTGAGAAAGAGCCGGAGACTGAAACCGTCGCCGAGGATTTCAAAGCACCAACCGATGAGGAAATCACCCACACCTGCGTGAGCCTTCCGCTGCATGAGTTCACGCTTGCCAGCCTCAGCAACCTGATTCGGATGCTGTACGCACGACAGGTGCTGATTCGCAAGATGGTGAAAAGCGATGACCTGTATCTGAACGACGCGATCATTCCGACCCTGCAGAGCGAGGCCATCACGGACATACAGATTTTGGAGCGTGTGTTGAAGGACAGCATCGAGAACGGATTCATCCGCGGCATTCAACTGGAAGACGGTCGGCTGGGCATCAACTTCCCATTTGAGAACGACCAACCTACCCGCTGGTGGCATTGCGCCGCGCTTCTCCTGGCTATGGCAGACAAAGCAAAAAACGCCAGACGGGTCAGCGCAACGCTGATTGAACCTGCTGACGAGGAACTCAAGTACTTCTGCCACAGCTTCCTGCTCCAGCTTGGATTTGGCGGTGCAGAACACAAGGATTTGAGAACCGCCCTGCTGGGACACCTGACAGGCTACGCGGCATTCAGAACCACGGAGAAGATGAAAAAGCACAGCGAGAAATGCACTGCCCAGCGCAGGGCGGCAAAGGAGGAAGCGACCCATGACCACGATTGAAGAGCGGCTGGCTGATTTGAAAGCCCTGCAGGAGAACAACGAAAGCACCGTCTGCCCCAGGTGCGGACGGGAGACGATGAAGAAACCCCTTTCCCACAACGCGCTGAGCAGACTGGCTGACATCTACATCTGCGATGCCTGCGGGATGGATGAAGCCAAGCTGGCGTGGATGAATGCTCCGGGTTCCTTGTACGATTGGAAAGGCCTGCAGGCACGTAGACCGCAGTCTGATTTCAAAGCCACCCCGTTGAGTGAAGCGATTCAGAAGATTGCCCAGCGCACTGTAGATGATTTGAAAGCGTTCTACCTGCGTGTGCAGAGTGGTGAAGATGCTTCTCAGATCCGCTTCGAAGCATTCGAGAGCATTCCCAGTTTGACAGAGCTTTGGACAGAACCTTTCCGGGCGCATTTTGAAGCCAAGGACGGAACCATCGTGGTTCAATTCAGAACCGGCAAGAACGGCATCCAATACGCCATCAGTTCCGTGCCCAAGTACTGACCAACAATTTGATTTCATAGCCGTCCGAAAGGGCGGTTTTTCTTTGCCCCTGTTACGCCCACGTTTGGCGCACGTTGCAAAGAGAAGCGAGGTCGGAATAAGAACTCGACCTCGGTTTGAACACCTGACACGGGGCAAACGTGGGGCGATTTGGAAGCAACGAAAAAAGCCGCCCGAAGGCGGCAAAAGGAAGTGATTCCGTCGGACTGAGTTCAGCGGTTCAAGCACCGCTCCAGTGCGGGCTCCAGCACCGTCTTGATTTCGGAGCTGAGTCCCAGCTTTTCGTAAGCATCCCGGATACCTTGGTAATAGTGCTGCATCGGCGGCTGCGGACGAATGAGGTTCATGATATACACCATCCCGCGAACCTTGTTTCCGTCCCGCATGGTGACCAGCCTTTCTTCCTTGGTGTAGTAGCTGGGAAAACCTTCGTAGCGGTCAAGGCTTTTTTCATCCCGCTGGCTGATCTCCCACACAGCCACCGGCACCCTGTCCGATTTGGAAGCCGTGTGCTCCACCGTGGCGTGGAGGTAGAACTCAAGCCGTGTCTTTTCCAGCCAGCCTGTACCGATGAGTTTGGCATCCGGGCAGCGGAATGCCATCTGTTCCTCGACCATGTTGGAACCGTAAGCGATGTATTTCATAGCGTGTGCCTCCTTGATTTCAAAGATATCTTACCAGATCGCGCGGTGGGGTTCAAGGTGTGCTTCCTCGTCTGCCCGCATCAGAAACTGAGCAATCGTTTTCGGGCTGATTTCAGAGCCGTCCGTCTTTCCGATGGTGCAGACCTTCTTTCCATTGCGGTAGATGTTCCAGGCAGATTTGGATGCCTGGTAAGCCCGGTGATACTCAGTCTCATCGTAAGGATGGATGCTGCTGACCTGCAGGTGTCCGTCTCCGCGGTCGGTGACGTGGAAACGCTGGCAGTCGATTTCAAAGGCGCGGATGTGCTTGGATTTCATGGGTGTTCCTCCTTGCTTGTTGTCGGAGCTTGCGGCTCCCGCGACCGGGTTACCCCGTTTTCGACCTGTGCCAGAGGTGCTCGTCAGGCGGGGTTCGATTTGGTAGCTGTGCGCAGGAAGCGGCGGTACTCGATTTCGACCCTCTCCGTGACCCGGCGTTCCAGCTCATCCTCTCCGGCGGCGGTCAGTACCCTGTGGAGGTAGCCGTAGTCGAAGGTGTACATGGTCAAGTCCCAGCGGCTTCTTGCCCAGCCGGGCAGGTCACCGTCGTTGTAGTAGCGGTAGTAGCCGTGGAACACCCGCTCGGTCGCCTGGGTGTATTCAAAACCTGCCGTCTCCATTTCGTCGTACTTCTTCTGCTGTGCGCCCGTCGAATTCCAGTACCTGTTTTCCATCGTGTGTCTCCTTCTCGGCTGTTGCCGTGCTTGATTTGGAAGCTGTGTTGGCTTCCCGCGACCCCGTTGGGGTTTCGACCGATTGCCGTTCGGTTCTCGTCAGGCGGGTTGATTTGAAAGCTGTGCCCCGTTGGGGCAAGCCCCCTCGATTCAGGAGGCTTGCCGCCATGCGCTGTTTCCGGGGAGTCGCTTGGTGAGGTGTTGCCGTGCGGTTTCGAATTCGTCTCCGATAAAGCCCAGCTGTAGAAGCCAGCAGCGGAAGGTGTACTTGGGGTTGTCGGTTTCCGGTCTTGTGGGGCTTGCCGCTTTGCTGGTCAAAGCCTTGTGGCTGATGGCAAGGCAAAGCTGGATGTAGCTCTTGATTTCTCCCGCGTGGAGGGTTGCGTTGAAGGCTCGGAACTCGATGGTGTGTGCTGGTCGCTCCGTGGAGAAGGTTGCGTGGAGGTTGAGGAGGTGGTATCGGCTTTGGTTGTAGTGCTGGTTTGCAGCGTACCGCCAGCCGTGGTCTATGGCTTCCCAGGATTGAGTGGTGTACCACACCTCGGCGAAATCGCCCATGGTCTTCGGCTTTTTCCGATTCAGCTTTTCGAGGAAGTGCTGGTCGACCGGTTTGCACCAGTGCGACCTGCGGTCTGGGGAAATTCCCAAGGACTGTGTCAGAAGGTCTTCCTTGGCGTTGACGATGTTCACCAGACGGCGCAGGCTTTCCGGGGTGTGGTTTCCGAGCCCCACGTGGATGTGGATTCCGCAGGAGTCGTCAACCTTCGCTCCGGCTTTTCGCAGGTGTCGAACCACCGCCTGCACCGTTTCGATGTCCTCCCAGCGGCACACCGGGCTGAGCACCTCGGCGGAAGGGTCGGTGACCGAGCCGTCTCGCTCGACCGTCCACTTGCGCCCGTCGGGCATGGGTACTTCCCAGTTGTCCAGGTGTGCCCCAACGTACCGTGCTGTCGTTCCGAAGAAGGCGGCGATGGTTTTGGCTGTGCGTTCCCGCCCCAAGCCTGTGGTTTCCAGTTCGATGCCGAACGTTTGGGTTTTCATGGCTTTTTCCTTTCGTGCCTTGGTTTTGGGGGTTTGCCCCGCGGCGTGACACATTCATCACTCCGATCGCCCGAAAAGTAAAGGCCGATTTTTGGCACGATCTTTGGGGCAACGGGCGGTGCACATCTGACAAAGAAGCGCACCAAACTGAAAAGCTTCCTATATGCGCGAAAAGCGCACCCATGCACGTGCGCGTACGCACGTAAGAGCGCAAACCCGTCACACGCTGAATGCTTTGCGCCCCCCAGAATCGCCGTTTTTGCCCCAAACCCCCGGCTTCCGCCCCCGGTGACCGCCTTTTTTGCCGCTATCTGCCCCGGAAAACCCTGTTTTTCGCTCCGCACAGTCCCGGCTGCACGGTGTTTTTTCCGCCCCGGCGTGGCTTTCCGCCCGGCTTTCCCCGGCAAAGCCGCCCCAACCCCCGGCTTTTCCGCCCCGGCTTCCCGGCAAAACACTCGGTTTGCGCCCCGGCTTCCGCCGTTTTGCCCCAGTCTCCCCGGTGGCTCGCCGCCCCGGTGTGGTTTTCGCCCCGTCTTCCGGCTTCCTGGTCGCCTCCGTGGCTTTCCGCCCCGGCACTTTTCGCCCCGGTCGCCGCCCACGGTGTTCTCGGAAAACCCCGCCCCGAATCCCCGGCTTTTTTCGCCCCCGCCGTGGCGCCCCCCAAGGGAACCCCGAATCCCCGGGAGCGATCTCGAAAAGACCGCCGCCCCCTCTCGCGTAAAATTCCGCGAAATTAGCCCCCGGGGGTCTGAACACCTGGAAGCCCATTCTGCTGGCGTAGTTCAATGGCAGAACAGCTGCCCTGTAAGCAACCCATCACGGTTCAAGTCCGTGCGCCAGCCCCACTTTTGAAGGAGGTACGCATGAAAACTGACATGCAGATAAAAAGAATGCCGGTCACCGCGCTGAAACCTGCGAAGTACAATCCTCGCAAGGACTTGAAGCCCGGTGATCCGGCATACGAAAAAATCAAACGAAGCCTGCAGGACTTCGGCTATGTAGACCCTGTCATCTGGAACGAGGTAACGGGAAATATTGTCGGCGGCCATCAGCGGTTCAAGGTGCTGACGGCAGAAGGCGCAACAGAAATCGACTGCGTGGTGGTGCACATCGAGAACCCGCAGGACGAAAAGGCACTGAACATTGCGCTCAACAAAGCTGTCGGAGAATGGGAGCCGAAAGCGCTGGCTGACTTGCTCTCCGACCTCCAGCTGACAGGCTATGACCTTGGCGCGACCGGCTTTGACGCCGCAGAGGTGGATGAGCTTTTCAACAAGGTACATGACAAGGATGTCAAGGACGATGATACAGATCTTGACCCAGAGGAGATCACGCCCTTCGTCAAAGAGGGCGACCTGTGGACGCTGGGCAAACATCGGATGCTGTGTGGCGATGCTACCAGCGAGGATGATTTGAACCATCTCATGGGTGATGTCAAAGCGAATCTCGTCGTGACGGACCCTCCGTACAATGTGTCGTATGAATCCGCGGACGGCAAGTCCATCCAAAACGACAGCATGGCGGATGGTGCATTCTATGAGTTCCTGCTCTCTGCTTTCAAGAACTGGCTGCCGCATCTGGCAGAGGGTGCTTCGGCATACATTTTCCATGCGGATACGGAAGGGCTGAACTTCCGAAAGGCCTTCAAAGAGGCAGGGTTTCATATCAGCGGTGTATGCATCTGGGTGAAGAACTCGCTGGTACTCGGCCGCAGTCCCTATCAGTGGCAGCATGAACCCGTGCTGTATGGCTGGCTGCCCAACGGCAAGCATAAGTGGTTTGCTGACAGAAAGCAGACGACCATCTGGAATTATGATAAGCCCAAGCATTCCAAGGAGCACCCTACCATGAAGCCCATCCCGCTGCTTGCTTATCCCATCAAAAACAGTTCCGCACCGAATGGCGTGGTGCTGGATACCTTTGGTGGCAGTGGTTCTACGCTCATTGCCTGTGAACAGACCGACCGCATCTGCTACACCACGGAGATTGACCCCAGATATGCTTCTGTCATTGTGCAGCGGTATGTGGAGCTCATCGGCTCTGCGGAAAAAGTCACCGTACTCCGTGATGGAAAGACCATGACCTATGATGAAGTCATGGCTACAAACTGATATGAAGGAGGAATCGCTCATGGCGATCCGAGGGCGCAAGCCCAAGCCGACCGCGCTGAAGGCGCTGGAAGGCAATCCGGGCAAGCGTCCGCTCAACGAGCATGAGCCGACCCCGCCCAAAGGTACGCTCCGCTGTCCTACATGGCTGGAAGCGGAAGCCAAAAAGGAATGGCGCAGACTCGCGCCATCCCTCGAAGCCATGGGAGTTCTAACCAGCGTGGACATCACTGCCTTTGCCGGGTACTGTCAGGCATATGCCCGATGGAAGGAAGCCGAAGAGTTCATTTCCCAGCACGGCTCCATCTTCCAGACACCCAGTGGGTATGTTCAGCAGGTGCCGCAGGTATCCATTGCCCAGCAGAACCTCAAAATCATGCAATCCTTCTGCTCGGAGTTCGGCTTAACACCTGCAACCCGAAGCCGCATTATCGCAAACAGCGGCGAGGGCACAGATGAATCCGACCCCATGGAATCCCTGCTGAAGGGAGGCTGGTAAGATGGCGTTTAATGAGAAGAAGGCCAATCGTGTGATTCAGTTCATTGAATGTCTGCGTCATACCAAGGGTGAATTCCATGGAAAGCCGTTTCATCTGCTTCCCTGGCAGAAGAAAATTGTGGCAGATGTGTTCGGCACCATGCGGGATGATTATCCCGATCAGCGGCAGTACAGCACCGCCTACATTGAAATACCCAAGAAGAACGGCAAGTCAGAACTTGGCGCCGCCATTGCCCTCAATATGCTGGTGAACGATGACGAATGGAAGACTGAGGTTTACTCTTGCGCATCTGACTGTCAGCAGGCGGCCATCGTCTTTGATGTCGCCGTGGACATGGTGAAACAGTCCCCAGCACTCAGCAAGCGCATCAAGATTATCCCTTCCATGAAGCGGATGGTCTACCAGCCCACGGGCAGCATTTACCAGGTGCTGTCCTCTGAAGTTGCCACGAAGCACGGTCTGAATGTATCCGCTTGCATCTTTGACGAATTACACACCCAGCCCACCCGCGCCCTGTACGATGTTATGACGCAGGGCTCTGGCGATGCGCGGAAACAGCCGCTGTGGTTTTTCCTCACTACGGCAGGCACGGACAGAAACAGCATTTGTTGGGAAGTGCACCAGAAAGCCCTCGACCTGCTGGAAGGCAGAAAGCGCGACCCACGATTCTACCCTGTAATCTTCGGTCTGCCGGATGAAGCGGATTGGCAGGATGAACAGAACTGGTATAAAGCTAATCCATCCCTTGACCACACCATTTCCATCGAAAAAGTAAGGGATGCTTATCACAAGGCGCTTGAGACCCCGGCAGATGAGAATATGTTCCGTCAGCTGCGCTTGAACCAATGGGTCAAACAGTCCATTCGCTGGATGCCCATGGATAAGTGGGATGAATGCGGCGGCAACATTGACCTTGCATGGCTGGAAGGCCGTGCCTGTTACGCGGGACTTGACCTGTCATCCACCAGTGACTTGACGACCCTTGTACTGGTTTTTCCGCCTGCGGACGAGGAAGATGTTTACACCATCCTGCCGTTTTTCTGGTTGCCGGAGGACACACTCAGTCTTCGTGTCCGCCGTGACCACGTCATGTACGATGTGTGGAAGAAGCAAAAATTGCTCATCACCACGGAAGGCAATGTGGTGCATTACGGCTTCATCGAGCAGTTCATCTGCCAGCTGGGTGAACGGTATAACATCCGGGAAATCGGCTACGACCGCTGGAATGCCAGCATGATGGTGCAGACGTTGCAGGACGACGGCTTCAACATGGTGCCCTTTGGTCAGGGCTTCAAGGACATGTCTCCGCCCACCAAGGAACTGATGCGTCTGGTGCTGGAGCACAAAATCAATCACGGCGGGCATCCTGTACTCCGCTGGAATATGGACAATGCTTTCGTCCGCACCGACCATGCCGGAAACATCAAGCTGGACAAGGAAAAGTCCACGGAGAAAATCGACGGCGCAGTCGCTATGATTATGGGGCTTGACCGTGCCATGAAGAACATGAACGCAGGCAGCGTGTATGATGAACGCGGTCTGCTGATCATCTGAGGTGAGATAATGCCGAGAACACCCAAACGTCCCTGCCGATACCCTGGTTGTCCAAATCTCTGCGACAGCGGTGTGTACTGCAGGGATCATACAGCCTATTCCCATGACCGTCTTCGCGGCACTGCTGCGGAGCGTGGTTATGATGCCAGATGGCAAAAGGCCAGAATGGCATATCTTGTCAGGCATCCGCTGTGTATCAACTGCCAGTGGAACGGCAAAATGACGCCTGCCACAGTTGTTGACCACATCATCCCGCACCGTGGAGACATGAACCTTTTCTGGGACGAAGAAAACTGGCAGCCCCTTTGCAAGGACTGCCACGATCGGAAGACAGGACGCGGCCTGTGATTGCTAACTCTCTTATTCTTCTTTATCAGTTTCTTTTTTGCTGAAGAATGGAACCACCTTGTTTTCCCACCAGTGCTTTACATGGGGTGCGGCTTTATATGCTCCATAAGCCACGCCAGCGGTCAGTAGTACCCATCCTGCAACTCCCCATCCATTTACGCTACTCGAAGATTCATTTGAATCGCTTTTGTTTGAAAGAACTGCTTGGAAGTTTTCCTGCGCTTCATGAAATCTTTGATCTGCAACCTCCGATGCAGCTCGTCGCGCATCAGCCTGTATCTGCCGCCGAGTAGCAACAGCATTGCGAGCTTCTTCCTTTAGTTCAGGAGTTATTTGAAGAACGTCCTCAATGCTATCGTCCCATGTGGTAGTTGTCCAATAACGGTTATATCGTGCATATCCGCCTGTCCCGCGATGGAAGTCCTTTTGTGATGCATACTGTTTTCCGATTTCAGACGGGAAATAGTCACCGGGTTCTCCATCAAGAAAACCATTCTTGTTAAGGATGTAATTCATCTCCTGCGCGGTCAGATTGTGCTTTTCACCAAGGATTCTTGCGCTCTTTCCCATTCTAACCTCCATTTCAGTCCTTGTCGCTCATGACTGCTTTAACGCCTACCAATACAGCAGCAACTACCACTCCTGCTAATGCAACACCCCATGTTGAGGAAGCTTTCTTTCTCGTAGTTTTCTTCGTGACGATGGAAGGAGCCAGTAGATTCGCATCAGACAAAATCTGATTTAGCTGTTCGCTGGTGAACTTCTCAGGCTCATCCACAAGAGCTTTTAACAAATCACTAAGCATCTGGGTATCATCTGGCGAGTTTTCTATTTCTTCAGAAAAGGCTTGACGGATAGCTCGATATTGCATGATCGTCATTTTGCTTTGATTAGTTTCGAGATTACTGACCATCTGCCGAGAAACACCGAGCATTTCACCAAGCGTTGCCGCATTCCAGCCTGCACAGGTTCGAATCAGTGCCAGATTTCTCTGCAACCGATCCCTTTTTTCTTCGATGGATGTCAATTTCATCACTATCCTTTCGACTATAATTCTACCACGTTGCTTTCTCCACGTCAATAAGTTGTCCTTAAATCATTTTAATGACAGGAGGAAATATGAAAAATCCTTTTCAATCCTTGTTTCATTCCCGTGATAAGCCCCAAAATGTAGTATCTTCCGCGCCGACATTCTATTTTGGCACAGCGAATTCCGGCAAATCTGTCACTCCGCGCTCTGCCATTCAGGTTACAACCGTGTATGCATGTGTCCGTGTAATCGCGGAAACCATCGCTTCACTGCCATTTGGGGTGTATGAAAGCACGGAACACGGCAGTCAGAAAGCCATGGAGCATGAACTTCAGCGGCTTCTCCATGATGAGCCGAACCCCGAAATGACCAGCTTTGTGTGGCGGGAGACCATGCTCACACACCTGTTGCTCTATGGCAACAGCTACACACAGATTATCCGCTCCGGGCGTAATCACATCGTGGGGCTGTATCCGTTGCTGCCGGATAAGATGGAAGTCGACCGTGACAGTAAGGGAACGCTGACCTACACCTACACAACCACAGCCGGCAAGCAGGTGTTGCTTGACCCCATGGATGTGCTGCACATTCCGGGGCTTGGCTTTGACGGCATTGTGGGATACAGCCCCATTGCACTGGAGCGGAATGCCATCGGCTTGGGCATCGCTACGGAGGAGTACGGAAGCAAGTTCTTCGAGAACGGTGCACGTCCTTCCGGCATTCTGACACACCCCGGAACAGTTAAAGAGCCGAAACGCCTGCGGGACAGTTGGAACGCGGCGTATGGCGGCAGTTCCAACAGCGGTAAAGTCGCTATTCTGGAAGAGAATATGACTTATACACCCATTTCCCTTCCAAATAACGAGGCGCAGTTCCTGGAAACCCGTAAGTTCCAAGTGGAGGAGATCTGCCGGATCTTCCGTGTGCCTCCTCACCTTATCGGCGATCTGAGCCGTGCCACCTTCTCCAACATCGAGCATATGAGCATCGACTTTGCCGTGCATACCATCCGTCCCTGGTTGGTTCGCATTGAGCAGGCCATGAACCGAGCCCTTTTCGTGGAAAACGAGAAGGGTCATTTCTATGTTCAGTTCAACATCGACGGGCTCATGCGCGGCGACTACAAAAGCCGCATGGAGGGCTACGCTATCGCCCGTCAGAACGGCTGGATGAGCGCCAATGACATCCGCGCCCTGGAGAATCTGAACCCCATCGCGCAGGAGGAAGGCGGAGACGCTTACCTCATCAACGGCAACATGATTCCCATCGGCATGGCGGGACTTGGTTATCTGCTGAGCGCCATGAACACGACTCAAAATACTGAAGAAAGCTCGGAAGAAACCAACCCATCTGAGGAGAAAGAAGAACAACCGAAACGCTCTCCTCAAAGACGAAAACGAAAGAAGGAGGAACAGCAGGATGGTGAAACCCCTGACGCTGGGCAGTCTGTTTGACGGCATCGGCGGTTTCTGTCTGGCTGGGCAGTATGCCGGTATGAAGCCCATCTGGGCATCCGAAATCGAACCGTTCCCCATAAGGGTTACGGAAAAACGCTTCCCAAGTGTCCGTCAGCTAGGTGATGTGAACAGCCTGTCGGGAGAAAATCTCCCGCCCGTGGACATCATTACTTTCGGAAGCCCATGCCAAAACCTGTCCATTGCTGGCAAACGCGCGGGACTTCAGGGAACACAGTCCTCGCTGTTCTTTCAGGCAATCCGAATCATTACAGAAATGAGGTGCAAGACCCATGGACAATATCCTCGATACACCGTGTGGGAAAACGTGCCGGGCGCACTGTCCTCAAACGATGGGCGGGATTTCAGACAAGTCCTCGAAAGCCTTGCCCAAATCGCAGACGAGCATGCAGCTGTTCCTATGCCTGAGAATGGAAAATGGCTCGGCGCGGGAGAAATCCTGGGAGACCATTATTCACTCGCCTGGCGCATCCTCGACGCCTCGAAGGGCTGGGGAGTCGCACAAAGACGGCGGCGAATATTTCTTGTCGCGGATTTTGCAGGAACAGGTGCCGGAGAAATACTCTTTGAGTCCGAGGGCTTGTCAGGGTATACTCCTCCGTGCGGCAAAGCGTGGCAAGGAACTGCCCGAGGTGCTGAAGGCGGCACTGGAGCGTCAGGCACAGTTGTCCTGAACGACCAGGGCGGCAACCGCATGGACATCACAGAGAATGAAACCAGTACATTGAGGGCAAAGATGAACAGTCATCAGCCGGTCATCCTCGCCAGTGGTTTCTGCACAGAGCACAGCGCCGACAGTCGTGGCATTGGCTATGTCGAAGAAGAATCACCCACACTGCGAGCAGGTGTGACTCCCGGCGTAGCCATTGAGTTCAACCCTACGGACAACCGAATCAAGGTAAAAGAGAACGGAATCTGCCAGACACTCTGCTCCCGTATGGGCACGGGCGGCAACAATGTCCCGCTGACGCTCAAGATCCGCTCAGGCTGTGAGGGCGGCGGCAAAGGACCGCTGGTGCAGGAGAACCAGTCCGCAACGCTGTCCACCCGAAATGACCAGACGCTCTTTCAGCCCAAGGTGTACGGCATCAGTTCTGACCAGAGCCATGCCATGCTGTCGGACAATCCACACAGCGGCATCTATGAAGCGGACACCTCCCGCACCCTTGACTGCAATGGCGGCAACCCTGCGTGTAATCAGGGCGGCATTGCTGTGGTGGAAGCCTATGCCCTACAGGGCAGCATGATCGGCCGCAAGGATGAAAACGGTCCACAAGGAGACGGCATCAACAAGGATGTGTCGTTCACGCTCAACACCATTGACCGCCATGCCGTATACGCCATGAATGTGGGCTTCTTTGCCGCCCAGGAAGAGCAGACGCCCTCCCTCATGGCACGGGACTGGAAAGACCCGCCCGTTGTGAACACTGATAAGGGCGAATTCCTCGTGCGCAGGCTCACCCCCGATGAGTGCTGCCGACTGCAGGGTTATCCCGATGGCTGGTGTCACGACCTGGGCGATAATCAACCCACTGCGGATGAAATCGCCCTCTGGCGGCAACGGTTTGCCGTCTGGGACAACATCCAGGGCAGGACACGCCCTCGAACTGACAAAGAAATCATCAAATGGCTGCAACGTCCCAACTCGGATGCGGCGGAATACAAGGCATACGGAAACAGCGTGGCTGTACCGTGTGTCTTTTTTGTTCTCGCTGGTATCGTGTGGGCAGCCGGAAAGGAGATTGAATGAAGAAGTTCTGGAACTGGATCAAAAATGAGGACACCGGGGAGCGAACGCTCCTGCTGGAAGGCGTGATCGCCGAGGACAGCTGGTTCGGTGATGAAGCGACGCCTGCCGCTTTCAAACGGGAACTCATGCAGGGACGCAGTCCCATCACCGTACAGCTGCACAGCCCCGGCGGTGACTGCATCGCGGCTTCTCAAATCTACAACATGCTCATGGATTATCCGTCCGACGTGACGGTAAAAATCGATGGACTGGCGGCATCTGCGGCATCAGTCATTGCCATGGCGGGTACGACCGTCACCATGTCGCCGACCAGTCTCATGATGATCCACAATCCTTCCACCATTGCCAGTGGCGAAGCGCAGGATATGCAGAAAGCCATTCATCTGCTGGATGAGGTGAAGGAAAGTATTATCAACGCCTATGAGCTTAAGACCGGGATGCCGCGAAACGAACTCTCCCGGCTCATGGACGAGGAGACCTGGATGAACGCCAACAAGGCCAAAGAGCTGGGCTTCTGCGATGAGATTCGCGGCGAAGAGCCGGAAAAATCTACGCAGTTTGGCTTTTCGGACTTTTCCTATTCCCGCAAGGTGGCAAACAGCAACCTGCTCAACAAGCTCAAGGCGTCCATCTCCGAGCCTGACCCTATTCCCAACAACCGTGTTGCCGTAAATACCACAGACACACGACTTGAACACCTGAGATTTTAAGGAGAATACCGACATGAATCAGATTCTTACCCTGCGTGAAAAGCGCGCTTCCCTGTGGGATGCCGCGAAAAAGTACCGTGATGCGCACATCGGCACGGACGGCACCATGAATGCCGAGGATGCCTCAACTTATGACCGTATGGTCGACGACGTTGACCGCATGAAGCAGGAAATCGACCGACTGGAGCGCCAGCAGGCCATTGACCGCGAAATGAACCAGCCCACTTCCACCCCGCTGACCGGGAAGCCGGATGCCTCTCTGGAAGGCGCGAAGCCCAAGACCGGCAAGGCTTCGGATGCCTATAAGACCGCTTTCTGGCGCGTCTTTAGGGATAAGGCAGTGCCCTTTGAAGTGCAGAACGCGCTGAAGATCGGCGAAGATGACCACGGCGGTTATCTGGCTCCTGATGAGTACGAACGCACCCTGATCGAGGCATTGGAAGAGCAAAACATCTTCCGTCAGCTGGCGCACACCATCACCACGTCCAGCGGTGACCGCAAGATTCCCATTGTGGCCTCCAAGGGTACTGCCAGCTGGATCGATGAGGAAGCCGCCTATCCCGAGAGCGATGACACCTTCGGCGTGCTGTCCATTGGTGCCTTCAAGCTGGCCACGACCATTAAGGTGTCTGACGAGCTTCTGCACGACAGTGTGTTCGATGTGGCGGCTTACATCGCCAAGGAGTTCGCCCGCCGTATCGGTGCGGCTGAGGAGGAAGCCTTCTTCACCGGCAACGGCACAGGCCGTCCTACGGGTCTTCTGGCAGATGGTTCTGCCCAGGTGGGCGTGACTTCCGCGAACGGCACCAGCACCACTTTCGATGAAGTCATTGACCTATTCTATTCTCTGCGCGCTCCCTATCGCCGGAATGCTGTGTTTCTTATGAACGACAGCACGGTGCGTAATCTGCGCAAGCTGAAGAACGGCAGTGGGGATTACCTCTGGCAGCCCAGTGTGACTGCAGGCACGCCCGACACCATTCTGAACCGTCCGGTCTACACATCCTCTTACATGCCAACGCTGGAAGCCGGTAAGAAGAGCATCGTGTTCGGTGATCTGAGCTACTACTGGATCGCTGACCGTGAAGGCCGCACTTTCCAGCGGCTCAACGAGCTGTACGCACCCACGGGGCAGGTGGGCTTCCTGTCCTCCGAACGTGTAGACGGCAAGCTGATCCTGCCCGAGGCGGTCAAGTGCCTGCAGATGAAGGCGTAAGGAGGGCTACAAATGGACAGCAACACCAGAAACTATATGGCGCATGGCGGAAATGAGCTTGTCATTGGCGGCAAGCTCACTTTTCTTCCCGGCGCAACGGTAGAAGGCGCAGAAGGTCTGTTTGACCTTCCGAAAGGTGCAGAGCCTGTTGCGGTCACCACCAGTGAAGCAACGACAGTAGCCGCTCTTCGTGAGGACTTCAATCATCTGCTGGATACCCTGCGCACTGCAGGGGTGATCAGATGATCATCACCGTTGATGAGGTCAAAACCCATCTGCGCATCGAGGATGATGCCGAGGATTCCTTCTTGGAAGGTCTAATTGCACAGGCACAGGCTGTGGCTGAAGATTTCTGCAGGACAGAGTTCACTGAACCAGCACCGGAGCCTGTGCGACTTGCTCTCATGCTTTTCGTCAGCCACTACTACGAAAACAGGGATAATCCGGACCGCACCATCTACGGCACCATGCGCATTGCTTTTGAGAATCTGCTCTATCCCTACAGAGACCCGGACAAGTTTTTCTGATTGGAGGTGAGGCCGTTTGCGCGGTTATAAAAACTTTGACGGTACGCCGCACCCTGGCGACCTCAAGCACCGAGTCGAGATCGGCTACACCGAGAGCGTTGCCAACGAGAACGGCTATCCCGAAGAAAAGGATATCGTGCTCTGCACCGTGTGGGCTTCTGCCACAGATGCCGGCAACCAACACTACCGCAGTGCGGACGTGATGAACACGGAAGCCGTGGTCAACTTCACCATCCGCTACCGGGCTGATGTGAAGCCCGGCATGTGGGTACGCTTCCGCGGCGATAAGTGGACGATTTCCACCCTCGGTGAATACTCCTTCCAGAAGACCTATCTGGGACTCAAGGCATCCAATGCAAAGGGCGTGAGCGGATGAGACAGGTACAGGAAGCACTCAAGGATATCGGAATCCCGGTATATGCAGGTATCTGGCGTACTTCATCTGCTAATCAGAATCCACCCATGCAATACATCGTGTACTCCACAACCACCATGGAAACCGCCTATGAGGACGATAGGCCGACTGGCTATCGCACCTTTGTCTACCTCAATCTTTGGTCGGATACAGACCCAACAGCCATGCGTTACGCCATCCGAAAGGCAATGTACGCAGCTGGCTTTTCTATTGTGGAGGAATCAGACAAAGGCTATAACCAGCCGGCCTACGATACCGCAACAAGGCAATACACCGTGCAATGGACATGGTGTCTCCACGAGGAGGTGTGACCATGCCAATGAATGTTGATGGACTGGATCAGCTAATTGGTGACATCAACCGCATGGCCAGTGCGCTGGATACGGCAAACGAAGGTGCACCCGCTGCCAAACGCATCCTGCAAGCGGCGGCTGTCCCCGTTGATGCGCAGATGAAAGCCAATGCCAGCAAAGATCCCCAAATCATCTCAAATAAACTGCATGGTGCCATCTCTACCGGAAAGGTAAAGCGGCACAAAAGCACAGGACTGCACATTACCATTGGTGTCCATCGCAAGGATTGGGATGCCGAAGACTACTATCCCGCCTATGTGGAGTATGGGCATAGTGGTCCTGCTCCCGCACCTGCGCACCCGTATGTGCGTCCGGCCTTTGATGCCCGTCAGGATGAAGCCTTCGGCATTATCCGGGACGGGCTTTTCAATGAACTGAGAAAGTGAGGAAAACACTATGGCTGTAACAGCTTCTCCTTCTGTTTCTTCGACCATCGGTCTTAAGAATGTGGTCATTGCTCCGCTGACTGCCGATACGGAGACAGAACTCACCTACGGCACGGTTCAGGCGGTGGCAGGCGCGATTGAAGCGTCTGTTACCCCTGACAATACCGACCCCAACATCATGTACGCCGATGACATCGAGTTTGACACACTCTATGCCGATCCAGAAATCACCTTCAAGCTGAAGATGGCGGACATTCCGCTCACCATCCAGGAAATGCTCTTTGCCAATACCATGGATGACAACGGTGTGCTGCTGCGCACAGCACAGGACAAGCCGCCGTATTTCGCTGTGGGCTTCAAGTCCGAAAAGAGCAACGGCAAGTTCCGCTATGTGTGGCTGTACAAGGTTCGCGCCAAGCCCCTGACCGAGAACTTCGCCACCAAGGAAGGCGACACCATTACCCGCCAGAATCCCGAGGTGGAGTTTACCGCCATCAAGCGCACCCATGACGGGCGCTATCAGGCGGTGGCGGATGAAGGCGAGAACGGCTTTACTGCCGAAAAGGCGAATACCTTCCTGGACACGGTATACGAACCCTCCATCGCTTAAGGCGGTGATGCCGTATGTCGCTGGAAGGTTTGAAGCGGAACGGGCACCGACTGGAGCTTGGCAACTTTGAGCTTTACGGCGAATACGGCATCCCAAAACTGCAGCCGGCTCAGTTGGGTCAAAGGCTGGACTGGCTGCGGTTTAATCATTCGCTGAAAGCCAAAGAGCACACAGACTGTGGCGTTCACTTCTTTATTGACGATTACCTCTTTGAAAGAGCATGGCACGATCCTCCGCGCTATGCTCTTTTTCTTCACCGTTTTGCGGCAGTCATGACCCCGGACTTCTCCATGTTCACGGATTATCCCAAAGCTGTGCAGGTCTACAACCACTGGCGCAAACACCAGCTGGGCGCGTACTGGCAGAGCATGGGCATGACGGTCATCCCTACGATTGGCTGGCTGGATAAGGACAGCTACAGCTGGTGTTTTGACGGTGAGCCGATGCACAGCACTGTGGCTGTATCCTCTGTGGGAACGCAGAAGAACAGGGATGCCAAACGGCTGTTTCTGGACGGCTACAACGAGATGATGGTACGACTTCAGCCAACAAAAATCATCTTCTTCGGCGCTGTTTCAAAGGAATGCACCGGGAATATCGAGCACCACTCGCCCTACTACGAAACGTTCACCCATCGACTTGACTTTTCGATGAAAGAGAGGTAAGTCTATGGGGACAAGAGGTTCTTCTTCGCATCAGGGCGGTGCCGGTGGACAAGCCGGAAGAATCGGTCGCGGACAGTTAGCCCCGTGGAGAGACAACAATACTGCGCTTCAGCAGATCATGCGTGACACAGGATACAATCAGGCTGATGCGTTTGCTGCTCAGATGACGCAGATCAGATATTACGGCGCTGACTATGATTCTTTCACGGAGGGCAATCTGCCGAATGAAACCGAGGTCATTTCGGAAGCCCTCATGAGAATGCCTTATTACAACGGCAGGATCTGGCGCGGCATCAGTGTTCCGGATGCTGTGGCTGACTCTACGTTCCTGAACAAATGGATACCTGGTTCGATCCAGTACTTCACAGATAAGGTCGGAAAAGGGCGGGCTGTTGTCCAATCCTTCTCCAGTGACGAAAACGTAGCAGAATCCTTTGGAAACTGGAACTGGGTTGGAACCGGAGAAACATCCATCAAATTTATCATGGATGGGAATAAAACAGCGCCTGGCGTGCAGCATATCTCCAAATTCGGAACCGGCGAAGCGGAAGTGTTGCTTCCGTCCTATCAAAATGTCCGTGTGGAACGTGTTATTGATGTGGGCTTTTCCCGCAATGGTGGCAGACGAATAGAAATCTATCTGACAGATAAAGGAAGGAAAAAGAAATGATGAATTTCAGGCAGACAGTTTCGGATTTGCTGAATGCGTTAAGAAGTGCTTCGCAGGAACAGCTGAATAATCCGTCCTTCACCCGCGAAAAGATTTTTCGCAATTGGCTTTCCAGCGCTTATGACGAACCTGGTTTTCTGGTCTTTGATGACTATCTTTCCATTGCGAATCAGTGCAGAGAAAAGGCTGTTTCTGCGCTTTCTCTTTTGGAGACCCGAGTTTCCATCACGTTCTGTGTTCGGAAAATGCGCAGTGAATATCCGCCCTATTCTTTCATTATAAACGGTGTGCTGGAACAGCTACTGACCCACTACCTTGACCTGACAAAGGAGGCAGAAGAATGATTTCCTGTACGCTTGGCGAAAAGAAATACACTGTCGATTTCATCAGCGGTCGTGCTCTTCGAGAGATGGAGCCGGCCGCTAAAATGTACGCCAAAATCGTGGCCATCTCCAATGCGGCGGTGAAAGGTGAAACGCTCCCACAGGAGGAGCAGATCAGCATCCCGGAAGCACTGGATGTCATGACCAAATGGTTCTGCATTCTGTTCGGAAACCAGTTCACCGTAGACGAGGTGCTGGACAATTATCCGGTGGATAGGCTCATGCACGATCTGGCATTGGCCCTCATGGCGGTGCAGACACAGACCACAGGCATTTTGGACGAGTTCCCTACGAAGGCAGCGAAGACGGAAACCGAAACGGTGGAAGCCTGACGCTGCCTGATTTCATTTACTCCACCTATAACTCCCTGCTGGAAGGCGGCTGGCGCATGCAGGAGATCGACAGCATGGATATGCTGGGCTTCCTGCGTGTCCGTGCATGGAATGCCCAACAGAAGAAGGAAAAGCAGAAACCGACAGCCGGCTATATCGACACGGTATGGCCTGCGCTAAAGCCCTGAGAAAGGAGGCAAGCCCATGGCAGAATCCCTGCGTGACCTGGTGGTTTCGCTATCATTGAACACCGACAATTTCACCCGAAACATCAAGTCGGTCAACAAGCAGATTCAGGAGGCTGAGTCCTATTTCAAGCTTGCCTCTGCCGGCGTACAGGGTTTTGATACCTCTGCTGCCGGGCTATCCTCCAAGCTGGAAATGCTGGAACGAAAGCTCACATTGCAGCGAAGCGGCGTGGAACAATACCAAAAGGCACTGGCTGCCGCAAACAGCAAGCTCTCCGAAAGCTATCAGCGACAGACAGATTACGCCCATCGCTTGGATGAAGCCAAGACCAGGCAGGCTACCCTCAAGGCAGAAGTGACCTCCGCCACCCAGGCATATAAGCATTACAAGAACACGCTTGGCGAAACGGATTCTGCCACCATCGCCGCCAAGGCGAATATGGAAGCCGCCCAGCAGGAATATGCTGCCGCTTCCCAAGAGGTACGGAAGCTCTCCGGGCAAAACGATGCCCTAAAGCGCAGCACACAGAACGCAGCAGATGCCGTATCCACCGCGCAGACACAGCTGAACCGTGCGCAGGCTGCCGTCAGGGAAACGGAAGCTGCAATTCGCAGCACCAACCAGCAGCTGCGTACAGCACAGTCCTGCTGGACATCCGCCGGAAAAGCCATGACGGAGTTCGGTACTCGGTGTGAGAAGCTTGGCCAATCTGCTGAAAAGGTCGGCAAGAAGCTGACCACCTATATCACCACACCCATCGTGGGCCTTGGAACGACGGCGGTCAAAGCCAGCATCGACTTTGAATCTGCCTTTACCGATGTTCGTAAGGTCACCACGGCTACTGAGGAAGAATTCACTGAGTTGTCGGATTCCATCAAGCAAATGTCCACCGAGCTGGCCGCTTCCACCACGGATATTGCTGCCGTTGTGACATCTGCCAGCCGTCTGGGTATTCAGACGGACAAGCTCATGGACTTCACCGAGGTCATGATCAACCTGGGCAACTCCACGGATATGGCGGCTAACGATGCCGCCACACAGATGGCGCGCTTTGCCAACATTATGGGCATGGATCAGAGCCTGTTCAACAACATGGGCAGTTCGCTGGTAGCCCTCGGCAACAACTACGCCACCACCGAATCCCAGATCATGGAGATGGCGTTGCGCATGGCTGGTGCAGGCAAGCAGGTGGAGCTCACCGAAGCACAGGTTTTGGGCTTCTCCGCCGCTCTTTCCTCTCTCGGTATCGAGGCACAGATGGGTGGTTCGTCCTTTTCCAAGGCACTGGTACAAATGGAGGTTGCTTCCGCCACAGGTGGTCAGGCGCTGGACGATTTTGCCAGCGTTTGCGGTCTCACAGCAAGCGAATTCAAGACGCTATGGGACAATGACCCTGCTGCGGCATTCCAATCTTTCATCGTGGGTCTTTCCAAGATGGACGATGCGGGTATTTCGGCGATTGCCGTCTTGGATGAGATCGGCATCTCGGAAATTCGTCTGCGTGACACACTGCTCCGTGCGACCAACGCCACGGAGCTTTTCAGTAAAACGCAGGAGACCGCCAACAACGCATGGAAGCAGCATACAGAACTCAGCACAGTTGCAAAACAGCGGTACGCCACCACAGCCAGTCAGCTGGTGAACCTCAAGAATAAGGCCATGCTGTTTGCGCAAAGCCTGGGTGATGACTTTTCGCCTACCGTCCACAAGGTCATTGATCGCATCAACAGCTTTGTTGAAAAGTTGCTGTCCATGGATGAAGCACAGCGCAAGGTCCTAATCCAGCAGGCTGTCTTCATTGCCGGGATCGGCCCTGCCGTGCTGGCCTTTGGCAAGATGACCACAGGCATCGGAAAGGTAGCCAAGGGACTGGGAACCTTTGCAACGGCTGTCGGCAAGGCCGGCGGTGGGTTCAAGGGTTTTCTTTCCGTTTTGGGCAAGTCTCCTGCCGTGTGGGCGGCTGTTGCTATCGCGGTCGTCGCGGGTACAGTTGCCCTCATCGACTACGCATCTGGTGCCAAACAGGCACGGGAAGCCTTGGAGGGCATGGCTGAAACCGCCCAGAAATGGAAGGACACTGCAGCGGACACCTTCTATGGCAAAAGCAATGCCGGGCTTTCCTTCTTCGGTATGTCCACCGACAACTTCAAGAAGGAATCCAGTAGTGTTCAAAGCGCCGCCGATTGGCTAAGCGGATTGCTCACCGTCTGGACAGATGGAAAAAAGGAAACCAATACCATCGTCAAACAGTGGACGGATTCCTGGAAACAGCTAACCGCTGGCACACGGGATGGTCTTTCTGAGATGCAGAAGACCGCTGAGGAGAGCGGATATTCCGGGCTTTCTGCCCAAATCCAGGCAGATATCGATACCCTGGATGCCATGGACACCGAAATTGCGAAGCTTCTCAAAAAGCGTCAGAACAAGCTGTTCACCGAGGAAGATCAGAAGCGTCTGCAGGAGCTTATTGCTGCCAGGGGTGAAATTGAGATCAAGTATCACCTCGTGGAAGCGGACGCCGAGGGCTTTGATACCATTCGGGATAAGCTGAATGCCGAAATTGCCCGTGCGCATGCTCGCGGACAGGCGGATGCGGATGTTTCCGTCTACCAGAATGCCATTGTGGCATCTGCCCAGGGCATGGCAACCATCAATCAACAGATCGATGAGCAATACGACAAGGAGTATGCGCTCATCCAGCTGATGGCGGATGGCGCTGAAAAGGAAGCCGCCAAGGCTGACCTGGATGCCAGATATCTGGAACAGCGCAAACAAGCGGCCCATGAGTATGCCGAAACCCTTGCCGGGGTGGTCATGCCTGTCTGGAATTCAGATGAAATGCAGACCGCTGGCGATCAGATGGACAAGCTCGTTCAGCTGATGCGCCAGTACTACCTCGCTTCCGAATCCGATCGTCCGGGTATCCTGACACAGATGGAACAGCTCTCCTCCGAAATGGACGAGGGTGCGTTGACCGATTACTACGCACTGCTGACCCAAATTCAATCTCTTCTGGACAGCGGTTTATCGGAATCGGAAGTCCAAGCTCTGTTCCCGGAGATCGACTTCTCTTCAGCCCTCGAACATCTGGCATCCATTCAATCTTTCCTCAATAATCGCTCCGCTGACCTCCCCGGGCTGACGTCCATGTTCGGCGAAGCCTTGCCGGAGGAAGTGCTTAAGATCGCCACAGATCTGGATATGACAGGTGCACAGACCCGATGGGATGAATTCGCAGCCAATCCCGGTACGATCACCACGGAAGCAATCATTACCAGTATCACCCAGGAAGAAAATGCCGCGCTTCAGCAGGTCAAGGTCGAAGGCGTGATCTCCAAATACACAGAGGTGGCAGACGGAGCTGACAGCTCCTCGCTCACCGTGGAAGGACTCATTGCCTATGTCAGCACCTATGCGGAGATCACAACGGGCGCAGACATGTCCGGGCTGACCCCGGAGAACATCACAGCGATGGTCAGTGCCTATTAGGAACTTGCAGCGGGTGCGGATGTTTCCACCCTGACGCCCGGCGAGATCGTGGCCTACATCAGCAAGTATGCCGAGCAAAATGACATCGACCTGAGCAGCTTGTCTCCCGATGGACTGACGGCATTCGTGCTGGCTTATCAGGAAGCGACAGGCGGTGCGCTGACCACAGCACTTGCGCCCTCTGACATCACTGCCATGGTCACTAAGTACCTGGAAGCGGAAGGCGTGGATATATCTCAGTTGAACTCTGCACAGGTGGATGCTATCGTCACGACCTTTGCCGAAGCAACCAACTGCGATAAGAGCCAGCTGCTACAGGACTTCACTGCCTACATCACCCGCTATGATGACAGCAGGGCAACCTACCCGACTCCTGAGGTGACGGTCGGCGTCTACGGCTATGACCTGATCGCTTATCGCAAATTTATGAAGGAACATCCCATGGAAGTGGAAGGCGTGCTGAAGCTCTCCGAGGTATACGAAGACCCAAAGGACGCTCTGACAGATGCAAATGCAAAATTCTATCAGGATGGCATCGAGATTCCGGTGGAAGCCGTGCCGGAGGAGCTGCTGACCGCCAATCGTGTGGCAGTACTGGGTACTGACGGCATGATGCACATCCTTGTCGCTGCGGATGTCACAGGTGCGGAGGAAGCCATCTCCGAACTTCGAAGCGAAGTAGCAGAGGTGGACCAGTTTGGCACCACAGCCCTCGGCAAGGCAGTGGGTTTGCTCCCAACCACAACCATGGACATGATCGATTCTGCCATGCAGCGGATGAAGAACTACCAGGATGGCGGCTTCTGGAACTGGCTGACAGGCGCGACTAACAAAAACACGCTGGATTTCTCCATGAAGTCTTCCTTCAATGCGGATCGTGTGGCGGAGCTTTCCACCTATGTGGCGGAAGTGGTCTCTGCGATTTCTCAGGGCAAGAAAGTCAAGGAAGAGGACATGGAAAAGCTGCAAAGCATCCTGACCTTCCTGCAGGCATTGGACACCAACGAAACAGGCACACACATCCTGGAAGGTGTGGCGGAAGGCATGACTGCCGCAGGCTGGGACAGCGACGCGGAAACGGTCGCATCCAACCTGGAAACAGCCTTAAACAGCGCCCTTGACATCAATTCTCCATCCAAGCGTGTAGTGCCGATTGGTAACTATGTGGCACAGGGCGTTGGTGAAGGTATGGCAGGCTATGATTTCAGTGTGTCCGCTGCTTCTGTCGCAGGTTCGCTGGAGTCCGCTTTAGGCTCTGCGATGGCGAATGGTTCTTTCTCCGTCATTGGGCAAAGCGTGATGAGCAGTCTCACGGCAAGCATTCAGGGCACATCCCTGCGCAGTGCAGGTGTCAACCTGATGACCGGGCTTCGGGCGGGCATCCTGGCAGGACGCAGTGGTGTTGTTTCCGCCATGCGCTCCGCGGCGCAGGCTACTGTTTCAGCTGCCAAACAGACGCTACAAATCCACAGCCCCTCCCGTGTGTTTCGGGATGAGGTTGGTGCCATGACCATGCGCGGCTTCGGCGAAGGTATTTTGAGTGAGAGCAAGGAACAGGCGCGAATCATCCAAAACGCCAGCCGATTCCTGACGGAGGAAGCGAGGGACAGTGCCATTTCCTATGGCAGCGCCGACAACAGCAGGACATACCATCAGGAGAGCACTGTGGAACTCACTGGCAACAGCTTTTACATTCGGGATGAGCAGGATATTCGTTCGCTTGCTGTGGAGATTGCAACCCTGACCCGCCGCCAGCAGCGCGGAAAAGGTCTGAGAATGGCATAATTCACTTGACTTTTCAGCCTTTCAGAGCGTTAATGTCACCACGCTGAAGGAGGTGAAGGCTTATGTTTTCTACGACCATTCGACCCGAAGTGCTGAAGATGCTCCGGGAGAAGTACCCAGTGGGTGTCCGTGTGGAAGTCGTAGAACTGTGCGATCCATATCGGGATATGCCAGTTGGATTGCAAGGCACAGTGCAGTTTGTCGATGACGCTGGCGGTATCCATGTGAACTGGGACAACGGTTCATCGCTGGCAGCCTTGCATGGCATAGACAAAATACGACTGTGTGATTAACCCAACTCGACCGAAGCACCATCTACGGGTGGTGCTCTTTCTCATGGAGGTAATGGTGAACGACTGGTTTGAATGGAATGGCAAAAAGTGCACAGAGATGGGCATCCGGGTGACGGAACTTCCGCCGCCCACCATGCCCGCTGAACGCTCCACTTTCACAAACACCCCTGGCAAAAGCGGTTCTCTTGTCACACTGGAAGGCGATGCCGTCTATGATGACCTGACGCTGACAACTACCTGTGTGGTGGCTGATCCATCCAAAATTCCTGCCATCTGCGCATGGCTGACAGGTGGTGGCAAGGTCACGTTTGCCAATCGCCCCGGTGGCTGGTATGAGGCGCGGATTGTGAACCAGATCAGCTTCGACAAGATATTGCGAGGGAACCCGCATAGGGAGTTTGCTGTGAACTTCCGGTGCAAGCCCCTGTGGTATCATGCTGATGTGGAGAACATCACGATAACATCATCCGGCACGACCTTTATGAACCCCGGCACTGCAGAAGCAGAGCCTATCATCACCGTGAACGGGACAGGAGACATTACCCTGATGGTTGGAACGAAGATCGTAGAGCTGACCGAAGTGAATGGGAGCATTACGCTGGACACTCCTCTGATGGAGTGCTACAAAGGGCTGACATCCTGCAACAGCAAAATGAACGGTGAGTTCCCGGTGCTAAAGCCCGGACAGTGCGCGGTTAGCTGGAATGGGGCTGTTAGCTCTGTGGTCATTCAGCCAAACTGGAGAAGTCTTTAACAGATAGTACCATTCGCATATTGTATTGCAATTCGCTATACAATGTGCTATACTATCGGTGGAGGTGTTTTGTATGGCAACGAAAAGCGCTAACGTAATGGCTCGCGTTGAGCCGGAGATCAAGGCCCAAGCAGAGGCTATCATGGATAACCTCGGACTGCCCGTTTCCGTCGTTATCAATGCTCTGTATCGTCAGATCATCATGAACAACGGACTCCCTTTCTCTCTTTCCATTCCTTCTACCGTTCCAGTACTGGATGGTATGTCAGAAAAGCAGTTCGACGCCATGATGAGCAAGGGACTTGCACAGGCAAAAGCTGGTATTGGCTATGATCTGGATGAGGCATTCGACCAGATTAATCGGAGAGTAAAGGATTCTGCTACCGTATGATGTACAGAATTAAACTTACACCGAATGCCGTCGAGCAGATTGGAAGCGTGGTTGGGTACATTTCCAATGAGCTACATTCCCCTGAAACTGCGCTCCGGTGGTCTGACTTGCTAAAAAGTGAGATCGCAAAACTCAGTGAAATGCCCGCTCGCTTCCGTCTGTTTGACACAGATCCTTGGAGAAGTCTGGGAATCCACGTACTCCCTGTCAAGAACTTCATCGTATACTTTTGGATCAACGAAGAAGAGCAGACCGTATGGATTACTGCCGTTGTCTACCAACGGCGAGACCAGCTAAAGGTATTGATGGAAATGCCCTTGGACATGATCTGATTTACGCACATATCGGAAACGTCATTCAGAAATGGATGGCGTTTTCTTTACCCCCAAAAGGAGGTGATGTCCCATGATCTGCATCTACGAATCGAACTGCACAGACTTTTCAGGCAACGGACTGGGTGTGCTTGCACCATTTTCCTGCTCCGTAACAGAAACTCTCAATGGTGAGTATGAACTGGTCATGGAGCACCCCTTGGACAGGAACGGCAAGTGGGAGCGCATTGTGGAAGGTCGCATCCTCCGTGCACCTGTGCCAGCGGCCATCACTCCCCGCATTGAGCAAATATCCCAGCAATATCAAGATTCCTTTTACGATGTGCAAATATACAAGATCACCACGAAAAGCGGCAATCTCCGCCTACGCAGCGGCACAGGAACGAACTATAAAATCCTCAGTTCCTACAAGAAAGGCTCCGAAGTCATTGTCGTAGAGAAGACTACTTCCTCGTGGTACGAGGTCACCGCCCCGGATGGCAAGCATGGCTATATGGCCAGTGAGTACCTGACCTTCGTTCGCACAGAAAAACAGTCCATCCGCAAGAATGTCGGCTTCAAAAATCAGGTGCTGGAGAGCCGCCAGCTTCGGGATCAGCCCTTTCGCATCTATCGTGTCGTGCCTGACCTGACGAAAGTCACGGTCTACGCCCGGCACATTTTTTATGACCTTCTCGACAACATGCTCCAAAAGGTCGAGCCGGGAAATGATGAAGTCGGCGCATCTGCTGTGCAGAGGATTGCATCTGGCTGTCTTTCGGCACATGACTTTACCTTCTACTCCGACCTGTCCAGCACAGCAGAGGATGTGGTCTGGGAGAACATCAACCCCGTAGAAGCGCTACTTGGCGAGGACGGTGTGACAGGCAAGTACAAGGCAGAGCTGGCCCGTGACTGGTTCGATGTGTTCCTCGTGGAGCGAGTGGGCAACGATACAGACGTACAGATCCGTGAGAAGAAAAACCTTACCGGAATTTCCTACGATGTTGACATCACCAACGTCACCACACGCATCATGCCCACTGGTGAAAACAAGGATGGCGAGGTGCTCTACCTGCCAGAATTGTTCATTGACAGCCCCTACATCGGTGCTTATCCTGCTCCAAAATGGATTCACCTCGCCGTTTCGGAGGCAAAGGAATCAGATGATGTGGACGAGCCGAAAAGCATCCAGCAGTGCTACACAGAAATGCGCAAGGCGGCACAGACCGAGTTTGACGCAGGTTGCGACCTGCCCTCTGTCACCCTGACGGTGGACTTCATCTCCTGCGAAAACACAGTCGAGTATGCCCAATACGCAGGACTGCGCAGTATCTTCCTTGGGGACGCCGTTCAGGTCATTGCGCCACGCATCGGTGTGTCTGTGTCCATGCGCATGACGCAGTACACCTACGACTGCTTGTTGCAAAAATACGCTTCTGTCACATTGGGTACGGTTGCCGATACGCTGGAAGGTTCCACCATCTCCGGCAGACAGTTGGCTTCTGGCAGTATCACAGGCGGCAAGATTGCCATGAATGCCATCGGCGCTGGACAGTTGCAGAACGGTTCCGTCGGTCACCTGCAGATCCAGATGGCGGCGATTGAAACGGCACACATTCAGGATGCCGCAATTTCCAGCGCAAAAATCGGTGAGGCCGTCATTCAGACCGGTCACATCGAGGATGCCGCCATCACGCAAGCGAAGAGTGCGGATGCTGCTATCGGGAAAGCACAAATCCAAGAAGCAGCCATCGGAATGGCGCAAATCGAACACGGTGCCATCAACAGCGCACACATCGGTGACGGTCAAATTGAAAACGCCAAAATCGCAAACGGCGCAATCACCTCTGCCAAGATTGACGACGCCGCCATCCTCGCCGCTCACATCAAGGACGGCGAAATCGGTACTGCCAAGATTGCAGACGCGGCCATCACCAACGCACAGATTGCCGGAGCGGCGATTGGCACAGCCAACATTCAGGACGGCGCCATCGTCACCGCGCACATTCTGGATGGCAATATCACCAAGGCTAAGATTGCCGATTTGGCTGTGGATTCAGCGAAAATTGCCGATCTGGCGGTAACGACTGCGAAGATTGCGCAAGGTGCCATCACCAACGCACAGATCGAAAACGCCGCCATTGACACAGCCAAGATTGCTCTGGGTGCCATTACAGCAGCCCTCATCCAGCAAGGTGCTGTGGGTACAGCGCAGATTGCAGATGGCTCGATTACGGACGCAAAAATTGTCGAGCTGACTGCCAACAAAATCACCGCCGGAACCCTGTCCGTGGAACGGCTCATCATCCGTGGCAGTGAGCAGTCCCTGATCTATGCCATTAACAACATGGGCGAACTGGTTTCCACGCAGGTGGACACCCTTGACGGTTAGGTGCTCACCGAGCGGACGATTACAGCAGACAAAATCGTAGCACACAGCATCACTGCTGCGGAGATTGCTTCCAAAACCATCACCGCCAATGAAATTCTGGCCGGGACAATCACCGGATCGGAGATTGCCGCTGGTTCCATCGAAGGCTCCAACATCAAAGCAGGGACGCTAACCACGTCTCACGTTTCTGCTGATTTTGGCAAAACACTGGATTTGACCAGCAACGAGGGCATTCGACAGCGGGTAGAAAAAATCTACAGTAATGTAGACGAGCTGCTCGGTTATCGGCTGGAAATCATATCAACTTCAGACATCTTGTCGGCAGACATTCAAAATACCATTCTGCAGGCCCGTGTATGGCATGGTAGTCAGAACGTAACGGACAGCATTGACGCTGCCCGTTTTTATTGGCATCGCCTGTCAGCGGATAGCACGGCAGATGCTCTATGGGATAGCGCACACGCTGGCATGAAGCAAATCACGCTCACTGTCCGGGATGTACTTTACTCGGCAACCTATACCTGCGAACTTGCAGACGAGGAGGAATAAAAATGGCTATTATTGCAACCGGTTCCAAAACAATCATCGACCTGTCAGACGGTAAGTCGCTGTCCGTGTATCTGGGTAGCAACCAACCCCGGACACAGATTAAGGACGTAAACGTCAATAGCTTCCAGCCCAACTGGACGACTACCGCTGGCAAGCTGGTCATCACGCCCGTGGTCTACGCAAACCAGACAGCCATCGCTCTGACAAACCGCGCCCTGACCATTACTTGGAAGCGCAAGGAAGGCTCTGGTACAGAAACCGCACTGGCATCCGGTGAAACCGTATCCGGCAACGTCCTGTCGGTCAACCAGAACAAGCTGTCTTCTGTTTCAAGCGGGCTTTTGACTTACATCGCCTACGTGACCTACACTGACCCGGATACCACCGTGCCGATCAATGCCATGACCGACATCACTTTTGCGCTGGTGACCACCGGGCAAAACGCAAAGTCCGCATGGATCAGCGGCGATCAGGTGTTCAAGTACGATGCGGCTGGCGCAGTCACCCCTGCGCAGATTACTCTCACGGCAAATCTGCAGAATGTGACCATGGGCAAGTGGCAGTACAGGAATGCTGCAGGCGCTTGGGCAGATTATCCCACCACCAGCGACAACGCCAGCATCACCGGTACATCGCTTATCGTCAAACCCGCTCATGCGATCTGGAACGGAACAACCGCTTCCATCCGCATCACCACGTCGGATACCAACATCGGTGATACCACCAGCATCTACAAGGTATCGGACGGTGCCAAGGGCGCAACAGGTGCTACTGGTAGAACGGGTGCCGCCGGTAAAAACGCTTCGACTGTTTTCTTGACGAATGAGAACATCACCTTTGCCGCCAACCGTTCCGGGCAGATTGCCGCTGTGACCAAGACGTGCAACGTGGTTGCCTATACTGGCACCACAAAGATCACGCCCACAGTAGGGACAGTCACCGGTCACAGTCGGCTCTGCATCGAGCAATGAGATCCCCATCTCCATTGCTATCGCCGCCAATGCGAATCTTGGTGGTTCCGACCAGCTGAACGGTGAGTTGTCTGTACCCATCACCTCGCCGGTGAGTACCACACTAAAAATTCAGTGGAGCAAGGTCAATACAGGAGCCTCTGGCGCTTCAGCTGTCGTGTTTTCTCTGTATGCCCCCAACGGCACGGTATTTCTGAACGGCGCTGGTACGTTGATGATTCAGACAGCCGCCTACAATGGCACAACAGCAATTACCAGTGGCGCAACCTATGCGTGGGCAAAATACGCATCCGGCAGCTGGGCAACCATCTCCGGGCAGACTGGCAACACCCTGACGGTCAATGGCTCGGATGTTACCGGCATGGCGAGCTTCCGCTGCACCATGACGTACAGCGGCAAAACCTATACGGATGTCATTACGCTCATCGACAAGACCGACAACTATCAGGCAGACATCGACTCTACTGCCGGAGACATCTTCAAGAACGGCATCGGCTCCACTTGTCTGGTCTGTCGGCTGTGGCAGAACGGAACAGAAGTCGATCCGATCAAGTCCACGACCTTCAGCACGGCTGCTCCTTCTACCCCTGCCACCGGCGCTTTCTACTACAAGATCACCACCTCAGCAGCGACCACCTCACTCATGCGCTATTCCGGCTCTGAATGGGCAGATGTGACCACCAACGCCACCTACAAGCACACCAAGACTTACAAGTGGTATCGCCGGAACAAGGACGGAAATCCGCTGGACAATGGAGCCGTTTTTGCCACAGGCAAGGTCATCTATGTGGATAGCGATGACGTGGACAGCAAGACCGTATTCGTCTGTGAGGTGGAATGATGATCGCCAGCAGTCACATCACGCTCAGTGACCTTAACGATCCCATCCAGCAGGACACAGCGCCGCCCTCTGCCGCAGAGGGTGCGCTCTGGCTGGACACCTCACAATCGCCGCCAGTGCTCAAACGCTTTGACGGAGATGACTGGGAAGCTGTACAGGACGAGGAGTGGCTGGAACGAAAGCTGTCCAGCGTCTACGCACAGATCTCCACAGAGACAGATGCCATCCGTCAGGAGGTCAAGGCGACCTATGCTTCCTCTTCAGACCTTGGCCAGATGCGCGAACAGCTGACCACGCTCTCCGAGCAAACGGAGAACAACTTCACGTGGGCGGTTTCGCAGATCAATGAGCTGGCGACGGATGCCCGTGCTTCGGCACAGGCCACGGAGGCACAGTTGGAACTGATCCGCACCTATATGACCTTCGGAGACGATGGGTTGACCATCGGGAAAACAGGCAATCCCATCACTTTCCGGGTGGTCAATGACCGGCTGGCCTTCTACATGAACAACACAGAGGTCGCTTACCTGTCCAACAACAAGCTGTTCGTCACCAGCGCGGAGATTCTGACCAAGCTACAGATCGGCAAGTTTGCCTTTGAACCACAGAGCAATGGCAATTTGTCCCTCATCTATACCGGCTAAAGGAGGTGTATCGTGACCACAACTGTATCCTTCAGCGCATCCATGCGCACCCGAAAATCCAATTCGTCCAGCAATTCCAAATCCTCTCAAGCCTGTCAGGAGTTCTACACCTCGGGATACAACTACGTCGGCATCCTGCACTTTTCCGGCTTGAACCTGCAGAACAAGGTTATTACGGCAGTGTCTCTGGCGGTGTATTCTGAAAAAGCTGGCTATGGTGCTGGGCACACAAAGACGGTATACCTTCGGAAGTCGTATCATCAGGAAGCGTCTGCTTCCGGGGTGATCGGCAGGGACTATTGCGCTGAGCCTCTGGGCACGTTCACTGGTTCGTTTTACGGGAACACAACTACCACGGCATTTACAGGATCGCTGCTGACGAATGTGGCCAGCTATCTGGCGGCTGGCAACAACACCTTCTGCATCTACAATCCTAGCCCGACGGCCAGTTCACAGGGGTATTCCAACAACTATCTGATGTGGTCGACCGCCACGCTGTCCGTCACCTACGAGGAAGGCGTCAGCTCTCCGAGCACATCTGCCTCCTCTGTGGCTCTGGGCAGCAGCGTGACCATCAACACAAACCGGTTGAGTTCCTCCGCGACACACACGCTGACCTACACGTTCGGCTCTGCAAGCGGAACAATCGCCACAAATGTCGGAGCTTCCACCGGCTGGACGCCGCCGCTGTCGTTGGCGTCTCAGATTCCGTCCGCGACCAGCGGCTACTGCACCATTACCTGCAACACCTACGTGAGTGGGAGCCTGACCGGCACTTCTTATTGTTCCGTTCTGCTGACTGTACCCGCCTCCGTTGTTCCGACCATTTCCAGCCTGACCTACGCAGAAGCTGTATCCGGCATCGCTGCGCAATTCGGCGGATATGTGAAACTGAGGAGCAAACTACAGGTGACCATTGGTGCGTCCGGCAGTTACGGGAGTTCCATTTCTTCCTACCGTACCAGCGTCAACGGCACAGCCTACACCAGCTCCAGTTTCACGACAGGCACACTTTCCACGGCAGGAAGTAACACGATTTCGGTGACCGTTACGGATAGCCGTGGCCGGACAGCAACCAAATCTGCAACCTTTACGGTCATCGACTACGCAAGACCGTCTATCACGGATTTCCATGCGGAGCGCTGCAATGCAGACGGCTCAGCAGTACAGGTGGATGGAACCAAGGTGCGCATTTCTGCCAAAGGCTGCGTCTCGTCCGTCAGCAGCAAGAACACCATCTCCTGCAAGGTTTTCTACAAACAAACCAGCTCCACTGCATGGGCATCTGCCGGAACGGTCACAGCCAGCGGCTATACCATTGCACCGACCAATCTGCTGCTGTCGCCGACCTTCGCCGCGCTGAATAGCTACGACCTCAAGATTCAGCTGGCGGACTTCTTTGAAACCGTTGAGCAGAATATCTCCATCGGCACCAAGCAGGTCATGATGGATTTTTACAAGGACGGTTCCGGCATGGCTTTCGGCAAGGTTGCTGAACAGTCCGGCAAGGTGGAGTTCGGCTGGCCGCTGATCCTGTCCTCTGCATTGGGCATTCAGTACGGCGGCACCGGCGCAACCACAGCAGCGGGTGCCATTGCCAATCTCGGCGGTGTGAAAAAGGCTGGCGATACCATGACCGGCAATCTATCCATTCAGACCAGTCTGTACCCGTCTGTGTATCTGCTTCCGACCTATAACGACACAACCAACCGCACCGTGTTTGAAGGCAGTTACCTTGGAGCTTCCAGCTTTGCTGCTGGGGAAGACAGTTCGGGAAATAATCGCAGAATGCTGGAAGTACGGACAGCAGCTTACGCTTCCAGCATGGATAATGCTGTGCTTCTGCGTACTGCCGTCAACGGCACATGGAACGCCTATCGCCTGTTCCATGCTGGTATGGCTACGGGTGTCCCGGTTGCAAACGGCGGCACGGGAGCCACCACAGCAGCCAATGCAAGAAGTAATTTGGGGTGCAACAACGCTTCCAACCTGACGGCGGGCACAGTTCCGATGGCAAGAATGCCCTTCAAGGTGGCGTATGGTTCTACCTCTGTCAGCGGCAGTAGTGCAGCCAGCATCAACTATTCCAGCGCAGGTTTTACATCCGTGCCTTGCGTGACAGTGACCTATTCAACCACCGGGAGCAACTGGACAGGCGACAACGGTGCGCTGAAGGTCTACAACAAAACCACCACCGGGGCAACCATCGTCGTAGGCGGCAGCTTCAATACCAAGCGCAACATTGACTGGATCGCCATCGGAACCTAACCTTTTCTCTGAGAAAAACCGTATCCATATCGGGTGCGGTTTTTCTATACCATTTTGCAAGGAGGAATTCCATGAACACTTTTTCCACTGAACTGATCTGGACAAAGATTCAGATCGCGATCACGGCACTCGGTGGCTGGCTGGGCTATTTCATCGGCGGAGTAGATGGCCTGCTCACCGCACTCATCATCTTCATGACGCTGGACTACATCACCGGGGTCATGTGCGCCATCATCGACAAGGAGCTCTCCAGCTCCGTGGGCTTCAAGGGTATCTTCAAAAAGGTGCTGATCCTCATCCTTGTCGGGGTGGCAAACATCATCGACGTGGAAGTAGTCGGCACGGGTAGCGCCATGTGCAGTGCTGTCATCTGCTACTACCTGTCCAACGAGGGCGTGAGCCTGCTGGAGAACGCTGCGCACATTGGTCTGCCAGTTCCCGACGGGCTGAAAACTGTGCTTTCTCAGCTCCACAAGCGCAGTGACACAAACAGTGAGGAGGAATCTGAATGAGTAAGAGAATCGAAACGTCGTTTACCAGCGAGCATCTTGTAGCCTTCTGCGAGAAGTTTCTGGGCATGCCGTATTGGTATGGCACCTGCGTGTACAAGTGTACAGAAAGCCTGCGTTCCCGCAAGGCCAAGCAGTATCCGTCCCACTACGGTTCCAGCCGCACCAGCCGCTATAAGGATGACATCGCCAACAAGAAGGTCTGTGCTGACTGCGTTGGCATGATTAAGGGCTACATGTGGACGGGAGGCGGTGTGGGCGTTATCGAGGCCATTGGCATCGGCAAAACCTTCACCAGCAAGTATAGCGGCAATGGCTGCCCGGATTACGGCGCAAACTCCATGTTCAGCTATGCCAAGAAGAAGAACTGTGCCTGGGGCACGATCTCTACACTGCCGGAGGTTCCAGGTGTGGCACTCTGCTCCTCTGGGCATATCGGTGTGTATGCTGGCAACGGCTATGCCATTGAGGAGAGGGGCTTCAACTACGGCTGTGTCAAGACGAAGGTGTCCGAGCGCAAGTGGACGCACTGGTGCCAGTTGCCGTTCATCGACTACGGTGATGCGTCTTTCACCACGAAGGCTGAAACGACCGCTACCGAGTACACCCTCGGCAGCAGAAGTCTCACGAAATCCATGAAGGGCACGGATGTGAAGACGCTGCAGGAACTGCTCCTTCAGCTGGATTATACACTGCCCAAGTATGGTGCTGACGGGGACTACGGTAAAGAAACCATTGCCGCTGTGACTGCCTTCCAGAAGAAGGTGGGCATCAAGGCAGACGGAGTCTATGGAGCTCAGACGCACACTGCGCTGATGAGTGCTGTGGCTGAGAATGACAACGGCACTACAACGGTTGATCCCGAACCCGAAACGTCTTCTGACACCCAGCACACACACAGCGAGGATGATGCACCCGCATCTATCCCGCAGCGAGTGAGGATTGTTTGTGAGAATGGCTCCGTCAACATCCGCATCGGCAACGACACGAAGTACAGCCGCATCACGGCAGTCAAGGACGGCGCAACCTTTCCGTGGGTGGCTACCGCCCAGAATGGCTGGCGGGCCATTGAAATCAATGGACAGGTTGGCTGGGTATCTGGGAAATACTCGGTAGCTGAATAATCTTCTTTGAGCGGTTGGCTTCGGCTGACCGCTCTTTTTGTTTTTGGGGATGTCCAAATATCCGCAGTTATGTCCCAAGGCCAGTAGGAAGAACGGATTCTTCTGGCTGTCGCATGTGAGCACGCATCCCGGCAGCATCAACTGACGGAGGTGCACATCATGACGGATGCGCAGAAACGAGAGATCCTTTCATTGAAAAAGACAGGTGCCAAGTTTACCGCTATAGCGATGCAGCTGGGTTTACCGCTGACTACCGTGAAATCCTTCTGTTACCGACATGCTGAAGAGGTGCACCTTTCCATCTGCCCACAGTGTGGAAAGCGCATCGCGCAGACGGGCAATAGATCCCGACGATTTTGTTGTGATATGTGCCGTGTACAATACTGGTATGCCCACAGCAATGAGATTGTGCGAAGGACTTCTATTGAAGCTGTTTGCCCGGTATGCCAGAAATCCTTTAAGGACTACCCACAGCGTCACAGAAAGTACTGTTCCCACGCCTGCTATATTGCCGCCCGCTATTATGGAGGAGCCCGTCATGATGACTAAAGATCAGTTCAAACGGGAAGTCACTTTCTGTGCCACGATGCAGTGTATCGGACAAATGCTCAAAGCCGGGATGCTTACCCAGTCTGAATACGAAAAGTGCCGCAAAATGATGCTTCAGAAATATAACCCACCGGTAAGTAAAATTGTCTCAAATCGAGCAGAATTCTCTTGACTTTTCTGGCTTTCAGAGTGATTGATTGTGTTGAAAGGAGGCTGATAGCATGGCCAAGAAAGTAAAGCGCATTGAGGCACAAAATCCGGTTCTCGTCCAGCGAAAACGCGTAGGTGCCTATGCCCGTGTATCAATGGAATCAGAAAGACTGGAGCACTCCCTTTCGGCACAAATCAGCTATTACAATGAGCTCATTCAGCGCCACCCGGAATGGGAGTTTGCAGGGGTATATGCCGACAACGGCATTAGCGGTACATCAACCGCTGGTCGGGATGAGTTTAACCGTATGCTGGCAGACTGCGAGGCAGGTAAGATCAACATCATCTTGACCAAGAGCATCTCACGCTTTGCACGAAACACGCTGGATACACTGGTGACCGTCAGGCGCTTAAAGGATCTGGGCATTGCAGTCCATTTTGAAAAAGAGAACATCGATACCATGACCGAGGAAGGCGAGTTGCTCCTGACGCTACTCGCTTCTTTTGCCCAAGAAGAAAGTCGCTCCATCAGCGACAATGTGAAATGGGGCACCCGCAAGCGTTTTGAACAGGGAATCCCCAACGGACGATTCCAAATTTATGGATACCGTTGGGAAGGCGACCACCTTGTCATCCACCCTGAAGAAGCAAAGATCGTCAGGCTCATCTATGATAATTTTCTGAATGGGCTTTCTGCTGAAACTACGGAAAAGCAGTTGGCTACGATGGGCGTAAAATCCTATAAGGGGAAGCATTTTGGAAATGGCTCCATTCGCCAGATCCTGAACAACATCACATACACGGTTAACCTTCTATTTCAGAAGGAATATGTGTCTGATCCCATAACCGGAAAGAGCAAGAAGAATCGCGGTAAGCTACCGCAGTATTGGGTGGAAAATACACATGAAGCGATAATCCCGATGGAGATCTTTCAGGCTGTCCAAGCTGAAAGACAACGCAGACGGGAACTTGGCGTATTTGCCAACTGGAGCATCAATACCAGTTTCATGACCGGCAAGATGAAATGCCCCTACTGCCACAAGAGCTATGCCCATAACAAGCGTACGAAAGAAGGACACACACAAGAATACTGGGTATGCGGTTCCAGAAAAGAGAAGAAAATCGGTGATGGCTGCCCGGTGGGTGGCACAATCAATCACCGGAATTTGATCAAGGCATGTACCGAAATACTTGAGCTGGATGAATTGGATGAACAGGTGTTTCTGGACAAGGTCGACCATATAGAAGTCCCTGCCAGATACACGTTGACGTTCTTCATGAAAGATGGCACAACATTGACCAAAGGCTGCCCTAATACAGGCCATCAGGACTGCTGGACACCAGAGCTTCGAGCAGCTGTAGGCAAGGCCCGGAAAGGAAAAAACAATCAGGAACGTTTTCACAATCCATTTACAGGGCGTATTGTTTGCTCCAAGTGTGGTGCGTTCTTCCGTCACCAGACGACTAAATATAAGGATGGGGCGCTTAGAATTTTCTGGCACTGTCCAAATAGTGCTACCTGTGGAATCAAAGCCACACCCTTGGAAAAAGATATTATGGATTTGGCAGTGGAAGCTATGGGCGTCGAATCCTTCGATGAGACCACTTACCATGAGAGAGTCGCTAAAACGGAAATTACCGGTCGAACGGAAGTGACCTTCACTTTAGCAGACGGTCGGATTTTTGTAAAAACATGGACTATTAAGCCACGGAAATCATATCCACACACAGATGAGTACAAACGGAAAATGAGTGAAATTACCAAAGAACGCTGGAAAAATGAAGCGCAGCGACAGCATATGAGCGAGGCAATGATCCGCATCAGGAGGGAAAAGAAATGGCCGAAGTCCGCAGAGTAACCAAGATACCAGCCACGTTGGCACAGTACACAGCCAGTCCGATTGCGGCGCCCAAGAAAAGGCGTGTCGGTGCCTATGCGCGAGTATCTACTGACCATGAAGAACAGCTGACCAGCTATGAAGCGCAGGTAGACTACTATACCAAGCTTATCAAAGCACGTGACGATTGGGAGTTTGTCAACGTATATACCGATGAAGGCATTACAGGCACGAGCATCAAGCACCGGGAAGGGTTCAAACAGATGGTGCAGGATGCCATGGATGGAAGAATCGATCTGATCCTAACCAAGTCGGTAAGCAGGTTTGCCCGCAATACCGTGGACAGCTTAACCACCATCCGCAAGCTGAAGGAAAAAGGCGTGGAATGCTTCTTCGAAAAGGAAAATATATGGACTTTCGATGGTAAGGGCGAACTGCTTATCACGATCATGTCCAGCCTTGCGCAGGAAGAAAGCCGCAGCATTTCCCAAAACTGCACATGGGGTCAACGTAAACGTATGGCTGACGGAAAAGTGTCGGTTCCCTTTGAGCATTTTCTTGGATACGACCGGGGAGAACATGGCGAGTTGGTGGTTAATAAAGAACAGGCTGAAACCGTAAAGCTGATCTACGACTTGTTCCTTCAGGGATTGACCCCGCATGCTATTGCAAAGCACCTGACAGAGCATGGTATTCTGACCCCACGGAAAAAGGCCAAGTGGAATCCGAGCACTGTCCATAGCATCCTGACCAATGAGAAGTACAAAGGCGATGCGCTGATGCAGAAATGCTATACAGCGGACTTCCTGACCAAGAAGCAGGTCATCAACAACGGGGTTCTGCCACAGTATTACGTCGAAGGAGACCATGAGGCAATTATCCCACCAGAGACCTTTGAACTGGTTCAACAGGAGCTCCTCCGCAGAAAACGTGGTGCACACCGATACAGTGGCGTGGATATTTTCTCCTCCCGAATCATATGCGGTGACTGTGGTTCCTACTATGGTGCAAAGGTGTGGCATTCCAACAGCAAATACCGAAGGGTGATCTATCGTTGCAACAGGAAATATCACGGTGCTGAACAATGCAGCACCCCACACATCACCGAAGAAGAAATCAAACAGGGCTTCATGGTGGCCTTGAACAAGCTACTGAAATGCAGGGATGAGGTCATAGCCAATCTGGAGATGATGGACAAAACCATTTCCGATACCAGCGACGTCAAGATGAACCTTGAAGAACAGCAGGCCAGCATGGCGGTAGCGGCAGAGCGTATCCACCGAGCCATTGCTGAAAACGCACGTGTTCTACAGGATCAGGTGGAATACAAAGCCCGCTTTGACGCGCTGACTGAAAAGTACGAAGCAATCAAGCAGGAGTGCGACCGGCTTGAACAGCAGATAGCAGAAACTGCATCACGGCATACCGCCCGCCAGCAGTTCATACACACGCTACAAAAGCAGTCAGCCTTGATAACCGATTTCGATCCATCGGTCTGGGGGATTCTGCTCGACCATATCACAGTAAATAGTGACGGTGAAAAGATATACACTTTCAAGGACGGAACAGAAATCCGTATATAAAAAATGATCCTGCGGCCACTCGGCTGCGGGATTTATCTGTATTCTCATGAAGTCGGTCTTTTAAGCGGAAAGACTCAAATTTGCGTCTTTTTGCGTCTTTTGGATATTCGCATTTGATTGTATCAAACTGAACAGGGTTTTTTCATAAACGCGCCCATTAAACGGCTGCAAAACTTCAACAAGGGTTCGCACAACACAGGAGGGAGTATAGAACTCACCGGCAAGTTTGCCTTCCTGTTCGGCAAACTTGGAGAGGCAATATTCGTATGTACGACCGAGAATGTCCTTACTGTTTCCATGCTCGATCATCTGAATGTTCGTGAAAAGGTCAACCACTTCGCCAAGACGCCGCTTGTCCAGCTCCGGACGGGCAAAATTCTTAGGAAGAATATCCTTGAGGCGTTTGTTCTCTTTCTCGATGCTGAGCATTGCAGCATCAATCACCGTGCCAATTTCCGGTCTGTGAGCGGCAGCCGCAATCGTGCTCCATCTTGCATTTGCAGGGACAAAGAAGATGTTTTCGGCGGTGTATTCGTCATGGTCTTCTTCAAATCCGTCACCTTCTTCAACCAGCTCCTTATACTTCGCCTCGAAGCGATCCGAAATGTATTTCAGGAAAATCAGTCCGAGAACGACGGACTTGTATTCGGATGCGTCGATGTTTCCGCGCAAGACGCAAGCCGCGTCCCAGATTTGTTTTTCAAAGCCGATGTTGCTTGTGCTATTCTCAGCCATTTCAATAACCTCCTAAACTGCTATTTTACATTTATTATTCTGCAAAAAGAGCTGTACGAAAAACTGAACTTAGCCCTTGTCCGTTCGCACAGCCTCAAAATATCTCCGATGTCGCAATTCAAATCGTCACAGATTACAGGCTAAGCGCTTGGCGGAAGGCGGAGTTCTTTATGTCTCATTCTATCAGAAACGTTCAAAGTTTTTATAGCGGATTCCCATAATACGCCTCCTTTACGCATTCGCAAAGTGTGATTTCTCTTCTATTATACATGATAGCTTCTTCAAATGCAATTATTTCATGTGGAAGTGCGCCCAAAAGATGCAAGCTCTTGATGACTTCGATTCCTATATATTGCCATATGACGTTGGCTGGGATACAAGGGAAGACGTGAAGCCGCTATGCTTTATGGAGAAACCTTGCAGAGCTTTTTGAATGCGCATGTAACATACTGGAATAACACATCAATAGTTCTGGCGACTGATAGCGTTTTGATAGCAAAATGATAGTAGATGCGGCGTTCGCGTTATGCTGATGTGTCGGCTGGGGCGAACGGCTTGTGGATGCTGAAATGTGATTTTATAGGAAGAAAAAGGAGAATCAAACAGGCGTGCCAACACGACTGTATTCACAATCCCGCGCATCTCCCTCTTGCGTCTTCCCGCTGAATGCGCTACAATAAGAGTGAATGCGCACGGGTACGCCAAAATGGAATGCTTGCGAAAGGAGGAGAAAGCATGAAACTACTCATTGTGGATGACGAAATCCGGGCGGTGCAGGCATTGGTGAAGCGGGTCAACTGGCAGGAATACGACTTTGAGCCGCCGCTGGCTGCATATTCTATGGCACAGGCACAGGGCGTTTTTCAACAGCAGGAGATTTACTTGATGCTGTGCGATATTGAGATGCCGCAGGGGTCAGGATTGGAACTGTTCGAGTGGGTGAAGACGTATTACCCGCTGACGGAGTGCATTTTTGTGACGTGCCATGATGAATACAGCTATCTGCGTTCTGCAATGCAGCTGGGGAGCTGTGATTATCTGCTGAAGCCAATCAACTATACGCTGCTGCAAGAGGCGCTGAAAAATGTGGTGGAGCGCATCCAGCGGCGCAAAGATAAACCGGCGGGGTCGGCAGAGCAGCCCAAAGACAGTCTGCTTCCGGCGAACACGCTTAATGTGTCCAATCCGTATATCCGCCAGCTGCTGCATGTGCTTTCGGAGCGGCTCACGGAGAATTTGCCCATTCCGGAACTGGCAGACAGTATGCACTTGAATCCGCAGTACATCATGCGCCTGTTCAAAAAAGAAATGGGCTGTTCTATTCTGCAGTACATCACATCCCGAAGGATTGCACTTGCGGTGCAGTATTTGGAAGATACGAACCTGCCGATTACCGAGGTGGCGCTTCTTTGCGGGTTTGATAATTATTCCTACTTCACACGAGTGTTTAAGCGGTTTACAGGGCAGTCGCCTGCCGCATTCCGCAAGCGCAGTGTGCCGCCGGACTAAATGACTTGCAGCAATATTGGGCATAAGGGGGAGAACAGGTGCAGAAGCCGAAAAGGAAACAATCTCGTTCATTGACATTGCGCTTGGCGGTGACGGTTATTGTCGTGATGCTGACGCTGAACCTGCTCTCCATCATCAGCGCACTGCGACTGACATCTACAACGCGGGAAAGCATCTTGCAGGAACACAGCTACTTGCAAACCTATTACACCAAGCAGCTTGACCGGGAACTGACGCAGGCTCAGGTGCGACTGTATTCCATGAGCCGCAGCTATGATTTCAGCACGGCGCTGTCTGGCGCGGAAACAGGGGAGGCGCAGTACAGTGCACTGCGCAGTCAGGTGACGCTCAATACGCAAATGAAGGACTGGTTGAACCAATTTCCTATGGTAGACGGCTATTTTTTGTTTCAGCCGGAGGGGGATTTGCTGATTATTGCCGGGGATGATTCCGCAGCTGTGCAGATGATAGGCGAACAGCTGAAAAGCGGCGAACAGGCGGATGAACAGGAAAATCGGGACGGAAAATGGCGCTTACAGCAAACGCCCATCGGAGGTGTGCTGATTTTCATGGGCATTCGCCGCGGCATCCAGTATGGGGCATGGGTGCAGACAGATCGACTGCTCGATACATGGGGCTTGAATGCGCAGGAGTATCAGATTTTGCCGGATACGGTGTCTCCCAATGCAGAAACGGTGGATGCAGCGGCGGAACAGGCGCAGTGTCTGCTCCGCTATATACCGCCGGAGGATGCGTTTGCGCTGCCGCTGAATGTGAAAATCCTGCTGGTGATGTCAGTCACGATGCTTTTGTCCATTCCGCTGATTTGGCTTGCTATGCGCCGACTGGTGCTGAACCCGCTGCATGAGCTGATGGAAGCAATTCGGAAAATCGAAAGCGGGGATACCGCCTACCGCATTCCGGAGAAGACGACTTCCAGCGAGTTTGAGCGCTTGAATACGCAGTTCAACCGCTCTGTGGAACAGCTGGCAGGGATGCACATGGAAATCTACGAAGCGCAGCTGGAAAATGAACGCACCCGCGTCAGCTATTTGACGCAGCAGATGCAGCCGCACTTTGTCTTGAACACACTCAACCTGATTTATTCGATGGAGCCGGAAGAATATGACTTAATACAGAGCACCATCATGTGTTTGTCGAACTATTACCGCTATGTGGCGCACATTACAGACCCGCAAGTAGCACTGGGAGCGGAACTGAACCATGTGGAGAATTATTTCAAATTGCAGCAGACACGTTATCCGGGCATGTTTTTCTATGAGATTGAATGCCCAGAGAACCTGCGCGAGCAGATGATTCCGCCGATTGTGATTCAGACGTTTGCTGAAAACACCATCAAGCATTCTTTGATTCCGGGCAGGGAAAATCGCATTTGGATTCAGATTGAGGAAACGCCGGAAAAACAGCTGCATGTTCTGATTCGGGACAGCGGAAATGGCTATCCGCCCGAAGTCTTGGCGCAGATTCAGTGCTATCAGCAGACAAGGAAGAAGCAGCCGAACCTCGGCATGGGGATTCAAAACACAATCGAGCGGCTTCGGCTGATTTACAAGGGGCAGGAAAAACTCTGTTTCAGCAATCAGCCGCAGGGCGGCGCACAAGTTGATTTCTATTTTCCAATCCGGGAGGGCGGAGAGCATGAAGCGCATCGCAGTGTGGATTTTACTTTGTATTCTTCTTTGTCCCCTGATGCAGGTGCAGGCGGAGGACATCACGGATTTGACCATCGAGACGGTGACGTTTGACAACGGCAATCCGGGACTTTCAGCGGTTGAAGAAGCAGTGAATCAGATTACCATTCCCGCTATCGGCGTGCGGATTCACCTGCTGGATGTTGGCATTCAACAGCATGCACAGCGAATCAGCATGATGATTGAAAGCGGCGAGCCGGTGGACTTGGTGATGGCGGGGCTGACGCTGCCGATGGTCAGCATGGTAGCAGATGAACTGCTGCTTCCGCTGGATGCGCTGGTGGATGCGTATGGGCAGGACATTCAGGGTCTGTTCGGCGATCAGCTGGCGGCGGGGCGCATCAATAGGCAGCTGTATGCGATTCCCGGCGATGCGTACTGCGCCCGTGCAGGCGGCGTAATGGTGAATATGGAGCTTGCACAGGCGGCGAGGCTGACAATTCCGGAAACCTGCACGCTGGATGACTTGGAGAGCATGTTCGCTGCTCTGAAAGCCTATTCGCCGGAGCACTACGGCATTGCTTTTGAGACGGGCGATATGTCGATTATCAACTACTTTTTTGAGATAGAGAACTACGGAAGCGGCATTTTTGCCTTTGGCGTAACGTTTCAGCCCAGTGAAAGCACCAAGCTGGAAAATATGTTTGCCTCGGAAACCTATCGCGACTTCTGCTATCGAACGCGCAAATGGCAGCAGAGCGGCTATATTCCGCCGGATAGTTTGACAACCAGCATTTTGGCGTTCACGCGCGTCAATCAGAGGCAGGCGTTATGCCTTCCAATCAGTTTTGCGCCGATTGAGCAGTACAAGCTCCGCAATGATGAAAGCGAAAGGAAGATTCTCCCCATGACACGCCCACTGCGCTTTACTAGCGCCATTCAGGAACGCATGTGGGCGATTCCTGTCACCAGTGAGCATCCGGAAAAAGCGATGCAGTTTCTGAACCTGCTGTATAGTGATGACCGTGTGGCGAATCTGCTTTCCAATGGGGTGGAAAATGTGCATTATACCAGAGTCAGCCCGCATGTTATTGCGCCGACAGGTGATTCAAACTATAAGCGCGTGTTTACCCGCTTTGGCAATCAGGCACGGGTGGATCACTGGCTTCCAGCAACGGAAGCGTATCCAGCGGAAATGATGGCATTTGAGAACTCGGCTGAAATTTCCCGAACGCTTGGGTATACCTTTGACAGTGCGGCAGTGGCTGGTGAAGTGGAAGCGGTTAATGCAGTGATTGCATCCTATGCACCGGCGCTGGAATACGGTTTGGTGGAGGATGTCGATGCGGCGCTGAAGGAATTTAACGAGGCGCTGGAAAAGGCGGGAATCGAGAAAGTTATTGCGGAAAATCAGCGGCAGCTGTCAGCATGGCTGGCAGAACGTGAATAGAAAGCACAACCGCATATACAGCAGGCAGGGAAGCATTTCTGAAAGGGAAATGCATTCCTGCCTTTTATCATGTCATTATCGTACATATTGCAGGTCATAATTCTGCTATCATGCGGCGATGACTTTGCGCTACAATACAGACAGCAAGGATGAGCAGCGCCGAGCGGTTCATGAACGCATGGCACTGGAATTATCCAAATGAAAGGAAGTAGGTACCATGAAAAAAATCCTGTCACTGCTTCTCGCGGCTGCGCTGCCGCTGAGCGCCGCCTGCACAATGGTTGCGCGGGCGGAAGAGAATCCTGCCCCCAGCGGCTTGGTTCCCGGATTGGTCGAAATGACGGTGTTCGGCAATCATGTGGATAAGCCGGAAAGCGTCTATCCGCAGGCGAACGGGCAGATTTTCAACGAAGGCTATACGCCGGAAAACGCACCGGTGTACTGCAACCCGATTGTTTTTAACTACAACTACTCGGCAAATGCCGGCGAGACGCTGGGCGTGGTGTCTGATGCGCCGTTCAGCGCGGCATTCATTGCCAACATCATTGAGAGCAGCCCGACGGAGCGTTACACCCATTTGACGAATGCAGTGCTCTTCCGCGGCACCGCCACTTACCTCAAAGAAAACAACAGCCGTTCGGCGGCTGACCCGCACGCCATCTATTATAACAACGTTTGGTATGTGTATGCGTCCGGCGGCTATCAGCTGCGCTCGGAGGATTTTGTGAACTGGGAGGTTGTCCCGGCTATGAATGCCGATGGCACGCAGATGACCTTCACTGCACCCAGCGTGGGATACCGCACGGATGAAAGCGGAAAGACGACGTTCTACCTTGCGTGGAACAGCTCACACATCTATTCTTCGGAAACGCCGACCGGCCCTTGGACGGACTTGGGTGACTTTACTTACCGCGGCATGTCTTTCAGCGATAATGCGCTGTACAACAAGGAGGACAACACCTACGGCCCGTCGCACGCGGCGGATGCAGCGGATGATGCTGAATCGGTCATCATTGCCGCGCACAATGACGTGGACTTGTTCGTTGACCATGATACGAACCGCATGTATCTCTGCTGGGGCATGGGCTCGAAGGAGCTGAGCATCGCGGAGCTGAATCCCGATAATCCCTCGGAACTGCTGAGTGCACCCGTGCCGGTTATCACGCACAATCCGACGGTGACGTGGGAAAACTTCGGGCAGCATCATGAGGACTACGCGACCGGTTTTGCGGAAGGCTCGATGATGTTCAAGTACAATGGCGTGTATTACTGGACGTTTGCGACCGGCGGCACGCAGTATGATTCCTATACCTTCGGTGTATACACCAACAAGACGGATGATCTGCTGAACGCAGACAACTGGGTGTATCAGAATCAAGAGGTCATTAACCCCGATGGGGATGATGCCATGTGGGGCGCAGTGCGCGGCGGCGGTCACGGCTCGATTGCGGAAGGCCCGAATGGTCAGCTCTGGTGCTTCTACACGGTGAACGTCGGCTATGAAGGCGACATGGAGCGCCGTCTGGGGGCTGATCCGGCGTATGTGACGGAAGATGGCGTGCTGGTTGTGCCGCATCTGTCGGAAAATCCGCAGTATGCGCCCGGCGTGCTGGCGAATCCCTGCGGCGAAGCGGGCAATGAAACGGGTTCGGACATTCTCTCTGCACGTCAGGGTTATGCGGTGTCGAGCTATCACGAGGGCCGTCATCCGATGTACGCTTCGGATGAATCTCCGCTGACGTGGTGGCAGCCTGCGGATGACGATGCGCAGCCGTGGTATCTGGTGTCGCTCAAAGGCTACTACAACGTGGATTCCATCCGCGTGATGCTCAAGGATGTTGAGCTGAACCGCGCGAACACCTATGGTACGAATCATTCAGAGTATTCGTACAAGATTGAGGTGTACAACGGCATTGAGAACCCGGTCACTGCACCGATATCTGAAAGCAATTCCGAAGAAGGCTGGGTGACAGTCTGGGAAGGCACGTCCAACATCCTGAACTTCATTGACATGGAAGAGCCTGTGGAGGCAATGTTCGTGCGCATTACGTTTACGGACTGGACGGGCAAGGTTTCCTAATACGAAAGTCGCGCACCGGAAAGAGAATCCCTTCGAGCATCGGGGGGGCTTCCCTTCCGGCGCGGAAGACGGGAAGTCGGGAGGTCAAAGCATGCTGCAGGTTGCTGTGCTGGAGGATGAACAGGAAAGTCGAGTGCAAATCAAACGTTGCTTGGAACGCTATCAGGCGGAAAACCATGCGGAATGGGACATGGATTATTTCAGCAGCGGCGCAGAACTCTTGTTCAGCGGCGCATCAGGCTATGACATGCTGCTGATGGATATAGAGATGCCGCAGATGAGCGGGATGGAAGTGGCACGCCGGGTTCGCCGCGAAGACCAGCATGTTGCGATTGTATTCATCACAAACATGGCGAATCATGCGCTGCAAGGGTATGAGGTAGAGGCAATGGATTTCATTGTGAAACCCTATACCTATGAAGTGTTTCAATTTCGCATGGATCGCGTTGTGCACCGGGTGGAACGGAAGAAAAGCAATCGCGCTGTGCTGCTGACGAGCAATGATCAGGTCTATCGTGTCCTGCTGTCAGAACTCCTGTATGTGGAGGTGGCGCAGCATACGCTCATTTACCATACAGAACAGGGCGAAATTGCTGTGCGCGGTAGTATGCGCGAGGCGGAAAAGGCGCTGATGCCATACGGTTTCTGCAAATGCAGCCAAAGCTATCTGATTCACTTGCGCTTTGTGACACGGGTGAAGGATGATGAAGTCTTCCTGAACAAAGAACGGATTCACATCAGCCGAGGCAGCAAAAAAGAATTGATTCGTGCGCTGGCGGAATATACAGCAAACGGATGAGACGGAAGGAAAGGGAAAAATAATGAAAAGACTGCTGGCAGCATGGATGCTGCTTGTGCAGCTGGCGCTGTGCTGGACAATCGGCTTGGCAGAGGATGCGTTTGAAAAGGAAACGTACTACATACACAATGACGAGATGAATCGCAGCATCTACGCGGTGCAAATCAAGCCCAAGGATTTGGCAGAGGGAGAAAAAGTACCGCTCATCATCTATGTCCACGGCGGCAACGGCACGGCAAACAGCTATATTGGACTGGCGAAAACGCTTAGTGAACAAAAAATCGCAGGTCTGATGTTTGAATGCTGCGGCGGAAATAACGGGAAAGCATCCGCCGCCAAAAGTGACGGAGCAGATCTCTTTCCTGCGCACTATTCCTCGCGCATCAGCGACTTGGAAGCTGTGCTTGCTTTTGCAAAAACGCTGGATTTCGTTGATACGAACCGCGTTTATTTGTGGGGGGAAAGCTATGGCGGAATTGTCGTGGAATTCTGTGCGGTCAATCATCCGAACGATGTGAAAGGATTGCTGCTGGTCAGTACAGGTCTGTCGGATGCTGTTCTGGGGATTCAGGCACAGGAAGAGACACATCATGGCATTCTGACGAAGTATGTTCCTGATGATCCATACCAGTACATTTTGGGCTATCCGGGCGCAGTACTGTTTATTTGCGGCGATGCAGATGCAACAGGCGCTTATGACAACGCGGCGTTCAATGCGGTGCTGTATCAGCAGCGGGAACAGACGCAGACGGATTTTGTCACAATTCCGGACGGTGGACACGGCTATGGCACATTTACAAAGGAACAGAAACAGACCACCGTGGATTGCATTCTGTCATGGATAGCGCAATAATGACCAGATTTGACGCGAAAACGACGGGATAAGCCAAATTGCACACACGGAAACCCAATCGTGCTATGATACTCACATGAGATGCGTTGCCGAGAAGGAAACGCACAAAATAGAAGGAGGAACCCAATATGAAGAAGTTTCTTGCTCTGCTGCTGGCGGCCCTGATGGTGCTGGGCTGCGCGAATCTGTCCTTGGCGGAAGATGCTGCGCCGCTGGAAGTGCTGACCGAGTTTGGCGACCTGACTGCGGATGACGCTGATTACGAACCGAACCCGGACTACGACAAGTACACCGTGATTGAGTACTACATCGAAGCGGCGGACGCGACGGTTATCATTACCTGCTCTGCGAAGGCGGACGGTTCCGAATACAACCTGGAATACAGCTTCTATGGCGACGACCAGCAGGTCATCTGGCAGGTTGTTGACGGCGAAGGCAAGGTCGCGTTCGACAAGACGGGCTTCATGGGCGGCGAAACGCCGGATATGATTGCCTACATCCTCGAAAACGCGACGGTCTGGGCTGACATTGTGAAGTAATCCCAATTCACCTGCGCTGCGGTGAAGTAGCACAAAAAGAATCCCCGTGTGCTGACGCAAGTGCCAACAAGAAATTCGGACTTGCTGGTACGCGGGGATTTTTAGAAGGCAGAACGACTTCCCTCAATCAGAAAGGAGATTTGATTCCATGAAAAAAGGTTCTTGCACTGGTAACTTCTTTGGTCATGTTGCTGGGGATGACGGCAGCTTTCGCGGAGGATGCGGCAGCTGATGCGACGGAAGAAACGCCCGCGGTTTCGTATCATCGGGATTATAAATATGACTTTGTCTGGTCAACCAAGGGCATCAGCAAGCTCAAGAGCAAAGCAGCGCAAACCCACGGCACGGTGGAAACGCTGACTTACCAGACCCCGCCTATGCGGTCAATGCCGTCATGGGGACGGACTATATGCTGGAAAAGGCAGTGAATGTGTATCTGCCTGCCGGATATGACCCGGAAAAGAGCTACAACATCCTCTATCTGATGCATGGTGGCGGTGATGACGAGAACTACTGGCTGATGGAGCTGAGCGACCGTACACATGGCAAAACGACGATGCGCGTGCTGGATCACATGATTGAGGACGGCTTGTGTGAGCCGCTGATTGTGGTTACGCCGACGTTCTATGCTGACGTCGAGGGCGTTGAGCCGACGCAGGAGCAGATTGATTGATACGGGCAACGAGGTGCTCAATACTGTGCTGCGCGACAAAAGCCTGTATTGCAGCATGAACGACATCAACTGGATGTGTGCAGCACATGGAGAACAACTGAACTTCATGAATCCGCTGGACTTGGTCTGCATCATTGGCAATGCGCTGGACAACGCAGTGGAGGCAGTAGAGCGCATTCCCGACAAAAAGAGGCAGATTATCAGCGTCAAGATTGCCACCGTCAGCAGCATGATGCAAATTCTCATTGAGAATACGTTTGACGGGGAAGTGCATACCGCTGATGGGCAGCTGCTGACGAGAAAGCAGGACGCACATAATCACGGCCTCGGCGTGCGCAGCATTCGTGCGACAACGGAGAAATACGGCGGTTATGCCAGCACGACCACGGAAGGGGATACCTTCATCCTCAACATACTGATTCCAATTCCCAATGCGGCCGAAACAGTATGAGAACTTGGAAATTCTGAAGCGGAAGACAGAGAGGAAGCGCTTGAAGATGGACGAGCAGAAACAGAAAATCAAAAAGCCTCATAAAAAAATGAGCAACAAGCTCTTTACTGGAATTTGGGGAAGCCTTCTGGCGCTCCTGATGGTGGGCATTATCACGCTCAACGTGGTGCTGCTCAAATACAGCTCGCTGATTACTCGTTCGCTGGGACATCAAACCGTAGCAACCGTGAATCTGGATACTTCGGGTGACAGCGATTACTTCAAAAGCGCCTTTGCAACGGAGGCAGATTTGCTGGCGCATGAAACGGAAATCAGCCGGCAGATTGAGGCGGAGGGCATTGTGCTGGTGAAAAACGACCAGAATGCACTGCCGCTGCAAAAGGGAGCGAAAATCAGCATCTTTGGTCAGGCATCAACGCAGTTCCGCTATGGCGGCGGCGGTTCCGGCGCCATTGACGAGACAAACGTGCAGAGCTTGAAGGAAGCATTCACGCAGGAAGGCTTCGATGTGAATGAAACGCTGTGGACGATGTATCAAGACAGCGGCCTGAAAATTCCCAAAGAAGTCAAGCCGGATGATTTCTCTGCGGAGGTGGAAAAGTCTTTTGCAGCATATGGCGATGTAGCGATTTTTGTCTTCTCGCGCCCTGCGCATGAGGCGACAGACCTCGCAGAGAAAGAGGTCTCTCTGAGCAAGGATGAGCAGGCGCTGCTGACATACATCAATGCGCATTTTGACCGCGTGATTGTGCTGCTGAACATCGCAAACGCGGTTGAATTGGGCTGGCTCAATGAATATGAGCATATTCAAGGGGCACTTTGGGTGGGCTACCCCGGTCAGCAGGGAATGATTTCGATTCCGCGTGCCGTGAATGGTACGGTGAACCCGTCTGGACGGCTGGTGGATACCTATGCTTACAGCGCGGAAAGCTCAGCTGCGTTTGAAAATTTCGGCTATGGGCGCGTGGAAAACGGCTATAACAGCGTGGGCGCGAAGAATACCTATGTGGTTTATGGCGAAGGAATTTACGTCGGTTATCGCTATTATGAAACGCGCTATGAGGATACGGTACTGGGGCAGGGAAATGCAGACAGCAGAAAGGGCGCTTCGGACAACAAGGCGTGGAACTATGGCAAGGAAGTGCTGTATCCCTTTGGCTACGGACTGAGCTACACAACCTTTGAATACAGCAATTTCAAGCTGACGGAAGAGGAAAATCAGTTTGCTGTTTCTGTGGATGTCACCAATACAGGTGCTGTGGCGGGCAAGGAAGTTGTTCAGATCTACTTCCAATCGCCCTATACGGACTATGATAAGCAGTATCTGGTAGAGAAGGCATCGGTGGAGCTGTGCGGTTTCGGCAAAACGCGCCTGCTTTTGCCGGGCGAAACAGAGACGGTTGCGCTGACTGTGCCAAAAGAAGAGCTGCGTGCGTATGACCGAATCAATGCGCGCACCTACATTGTTGATGCGGGAACGTACTACTTTACCGTGGCGGACAATGCACACGATGCAGTCAACAACATCTTGGCGGCAAAAGGCTGCACGATTGAAGACGGCATGGATGATGCGGGCAATGCTGCCATGACAGCATCCTATGTGCAGCAGGAACTGGACACAACGACCTGCGCAGTGGACAGCGCAACAGGAACGGCTATCAGCAATCAGTTTGATTACAGCAGCATGACGTACTATGACAGCAAGTATGTCTATCTGACGCGCAGTGATTGGGATGGCACATGGCCGAGCTTCTACGGCAAGACGGATAAAAAGGGCAACCATACCATGAAGGCGAGCGACCAGCTGCTGCAGGACAGTCAGGAAAATCATTACGCTGACGACCCGAACGCCGTTATGCCGACGACAGGTTCGGGCAAAGGTATCAAGCTGATTACCATGCGCGGCAAGGCATACGACGATCCGGCATGGGAAAATGTGCTGGACTGCCTGACGGTCGAAGAAATGATGAACATGGTTCGGCTGGGCGGCTGGCAGACGGCACAGCTGCTGAGCATTTCCAAGCCTGTTTCCAACGATCAGGATGGCCCGGCAGGTATTTCGGATGAATTGATTTCCGGCAGTGCGCACTGCATGGGCTATCCGATTGCGGTGGTGCTTGCGTCCACATGGAATCAGGAACTGGTGGAGCAGATGGGCGAGTGCATTGGTGAAGATGGCTTGAAGTCGGGCGTTCAGGGCTGGTATGCGCCGGGGGCAGGGACGCATCGTACGCCCTATGGCGGACGCAACTTTGAGTACTACTCCGAAGACGGCTTCTTGTCGGGGAAAATTTGTGCGGCGGAGGTTCGCGGCGCACAAAGCAAAGGCATGTATGTCTACCTCAAACATTTGGTGCTGAACGATCAGGAAGATCGGCGCTATGGCATTGCAACCTTCTGTCAGGAGCAGGTGCTGCGCGAACTGTACATGACACCCTTTGAAATCTGCGTCAAGGAAGCGGATGCGCATGGCATGATGGCGGCATTTGACTCCATCGGCGGCATCTGGTGCGGTGCAAATGAAGATTTGCTGGAGGATGTTTTGCGCGGCGAATGGGGCTTCCGCGGAATTGTTGTGACAGACTATGCGACAGCGAACGGCGGTTACATGTGGATTGACATGGGGCTGCAAAACGGCGGCGACCTGTGGCTGAACAGTGACAAAACGGTTTACTGGATTGATGACGTTGAAAACAATGCAACGCTGGTGAACAGCCTGCGCCGTGCATCGCATAACATCCTGTATACGGTTGTCAACAGCGCGGCGATGAATGGCTTCAGCGAAAAGACGGAAATCCGCAATGTGCTGCCAGAGTGGCAAATCTGGATGATTTGCGCTGATGCTGCGGTGCTGGTGGTGACAGTGACAGGCGTACTGCTGATTGTACGGCGCTGCTGGAAGAATCGCAGCAGCATTCAGGTGGTTCAGGTGAAAGCGCAAGTATAACCAAGCGTCATAGATATCCCTGCCTGATGTGCTTTCCAGCAGGCAGGGCATCTGTGTATGCGCAAAACGGGCAGAAGGAGAGAAAAAGCATGTTCAAAACCAAACAATTCTGGTGCGGATTGAGCTGCCTTGGGGTCTGCGTGATGCTCATCGGGAATAGCGCGGGCACGATACTGGAGAAGAATCGCAATATGGTCAACAGCTATCTGGGAACGCAGACTGCTGTTGTTGAGGTCTCGGAATCGGACGATGCACTGTATACGACCTATGTGGCGGATTACGCCAACACGGATGAGCTGATTGCAGCGCATCGCGCAATGGGCGAACGCCTCAGCGCAGAAGGCAGTGTGCTGCTGAAAAACAATGGCGCATTGCCGCTGGAAAAGGGCAGCGCTGTGACATTGCTGGGCGTTTGCGCGGAAACAAAGATGAATTTCGGGGCGCGCGTCGGCTGTGCAGTAAAACCGGGACAAAACGTGAAGCTGGGGGATGCACTCATCGAAAAAGGCTTCCAAGTGAATGAGCAGATGCGGGAGACCTATACGAAAGTATGCAAGAACAAGGTGTACAACAACGCCAATAAACTCTCGCCGAGTTTTGTGGGTGTCCTGCCAGGCAATGAACCGAAGCTGGTAACGGCGGAGGCGACCGTGGAGGAAATCCAGAAGGCAGATTCGGACTATCGAAACGGTTTTGCAGCGTATCAGGATGCGGCAATTGTTGTGCTGGGACGCTGCGGCACAGAGGCAGCGGACTACTATCCTGGTGAAACGGGCATTGACCCGCAGACAGGCGCGCGGAATGCGCTGGCGCTGACGAATGACGAGCGGGCGCTCCTTGCACTGGCGAAGGAAAACTTCCACCGTGTGGTTGTGCTGCTCAATACGGCGAATCCGATGGAAATCGGTGAATTGGCGGCGGATGACGGCATTGACGCTATCCTGTGGATTGGTTTCCCCGGCAATTACGGTACGCTGGGCATTGCATCCATCCTCTGCGGCGAAACGAATCCGTTGGGGGCGCTGCCGGATGTGTATGCGTCGAACTCTGTTTCATCGCCCGCAATGGCGAATTTCGGCATCTATACTTTCGCAAATGCAGATGAATATTTTGACACGGTGACAGACCGCGCGGATTACTATCTCATCGAAGCGGAGGGCATTTACACGGGCTATCGCTACTATGAGACCCGCTATGCGGATGCTGTGATGGGGCAGGGCAATGCGGATTCCACAGTGGGGGCATTTGATTCTGCAGCTGGCTGGAATTATGGCGAAGAGGTAACATATCCGTTTGGCTATGGCGTGAGCTACACGACATTTCGGCAGACGCTGGATGCGGTGACGGTGTCGCAGCAGGACAAAACGGTGACGGCAGCTGTAACGGTGACGAATACGGGCAGTGTCCCGGGGAAAAGCACGGTGCAGCTGTATATGCAAGCACCCTACTATGTGGGCGGACTGGAAAAGAGTGCAGTGCAGCTGCTGGATTTCGGCAAAACGAAACTGCTTGCTGCCGGGGAAAGCGAAACGCTGACCATCACGGCAGATATGCAGAACATGACCAGCTATGATGCTGACCGCGAAACCTATCTGCTGGATGCGGGGGAATATTACTTTGCAGTTGGCTGCGGTGCACATGAAGCGCTGAACAGCATTCTGACGGCGCAGGGATATGCGGAGCGCTTGGATGGTCAGGGCGACATCGCGTGCGTGAAAACATGGACGCTCGCGGAATGTGATACGACGACGTTTGCCGTTACGAAGGCTGGCGTGCAGGTATCCAATCAGCTTGCTGATGCGGATTTCAATGCTTTTCAGCCCGGCACAGTAACATACCTGAGCCGCAGCGATTGGGCAGGCACATGGCCGAAAAACTACGAGAATCTTACGGCCACGGCGGAAATGCTTGCGACGCTCAAAAACGATTTTTACACCATCCATACGGATGACGACGTATCGGACATTATCTGGGGAGCGGATAACGGCATGTCCTTTGCGGATATGAAGGGGGCAGCCTACGATGACCCGCGCTGGGAGAAACTGCTCGACCAGTTGACGATTCAGGAAGCGGCGGAGTTTGTTTCGACCGGAAACATGATTTATCTGGATATTCCGTCTGTTGGTTTCTTAGGCGGAACGCTTGCCAATGACGGCCCAGTGGGCTTCCTCAGCAGTATTTCCAACGTATCGGACGCCAATTCGCCGTGGTACGTTTCGCCGGAAGACCCCAATGCGGGTTACGAGGTGCATGACATGGGCACGCCGCAGCTGGTGGGCGCGTCGTTTGACAAGGAGCTTGCGCAGGCAATCGGGACACTGTTCGGCAATGACAGCCTTTTCAACGGGCTGTCGATTATCTGGGGGCCGGGACTGAACCTGCATCGCACACCCTGCTGCGGTCGAAACGTGGAATACTATTCGGAAGATCCGGTGCTGTCCGGTTTCCTTGCCGCGGCGTATGCGCAGGGTGCGTACAGCAAGGGCTTGATTGCAGCCGGCAAACACTTTGCATTCAATGATCAGGAAACAAACCGCAATGGCGTGGCGCCCTTCATGACGGAGCAGAAGGCACGCGAACTGGAATTGCGCAGCTTCCAGATTGCCTTTGAAAACGGAATGCTGGGGACGATGACTGCGTTTAACCGCATCGGCACAACCTACGTCAGTGCGCATGAAGGACTGATTGATGGCATCCTGCGCGGCGAATGGGGATTTCAGGGGTACATCGTGACTGATTTGGTGAATCCGGCAACCTATATGACGTGGAAAGAATCTGTTGCGGCAGGAACAACGAATTTCGACTCCGTAGACATCAAAGAAGAATGGTACGCTTATCTCAATCACGATGGAAACACCCTTGGCGGCGATGCTAAAATTCTCCGCCGATTGAAAGAAGCGGTGCATCATACGCTGTATGTGCTGGCGAACAGCAACCGCATGAATGCAGTGAACACATCAGCAAAAATGGTGGAAGTCAGCAACTGGTGGCGTGTCAGCTATCGGACGGCGAAAATAGGCGGCTTTGTGGCAGCGTGCGCAGGATTGCTGGGTTACGTGGCGATATGCTGCATCAGCATAATGGCGAAAAAGAAGGAGGAACGCACGGCATGAAACAGAAAATTTTCCTGATTCTTCATGTGGTTCTGACGGCAGGGGCAGCTGCATTGACGGCGATTAGTTCAGCGATGGCATATCCACTGGGTAATATGGGCGCAATCATTTTCATGAGCGGTGCGGCAATCCTGCTGGAGTTGCTGCTGATGCTGCGTAAAAAAGACGGCATTCTGCGGGATGCAGCACTGCTGTTGAATGTGGTGCTGACGACGCTGTGCTTCTGCCGTGTGCTGACAGGGCGTGCGGATTTAATGGGCTATGTTTGGTTCTCTGACTTGGAGAAGGGTAACTCGACCGCTGTGAACAGCCTGACGCTGGCGGCGATTGCGCTGGGTGGCTTTTTGCTGGGCAGCGTGATGAATATTGTGCAAGGGTTTTGGCGGACGAGAGGGTAATGCTGGCGCAGACTTCGCCTGATTATCTTTTCTGATGAAATCTATTGGCTCTGCTGACTTTGGAAAAGAAGAAAGTCGGCAGAGCCAACATTTTGTTCGGAAATTTACATTGAGAATATTTCCAGACTCAACGGAGTTAGATGTTTGTGGTGCAAATTTTCATCAAATCACAAATGCACAGATACAAACATCACAAAACAAATCAGCACTTTTCAAATTTTATCGCCCCAAAACTGTTCAGTGAGTTCATTATAGGTTAGCCGGAAACTTGGATATTGTCTGTGTTTCCTCGACACTGCACCACGATGCGTACCCACAATCGTACCCACAACGGAGTGGTATTCCATGTGATTTGTTAAGCTGCAAATGCTGATTTTGGTTTCAAAGTGCTACCATATGGTACTGGATGGGACGCAATGGGAAGTGCGTTCTCCGCTTCGAATCCGCTATGCTCCACGAGCCGAAATCCTTGGAGATGCAAGGGTTTCGGCTTTCTTTTTGCCCATAAGTACCATCAAACGTACCATTGTTGCGTTTTAGACAGCTGTCGGGAGGGGAGAGCAGCCTTGCCTCTTGACAGCTGTTTTTTAATACTGGCAGATGAGCCGTTCCAGCTGGTCTGCGGCTTGCTGACGCATGTCGGCGTTGCTATGACCGTACACGTCTAACGTGAAAGCGACGGTTGCGTGCCCCAATGCTTCGGAAAGCGTCTTGGGGTCAACATGGCTTTGCAGGGAAAGTGTGGCGTAAGTATGACGCACATCATGGAAGCGAACTTCCGGGCGTCCCATCTGTTTCACAATCGCCTTGAAATGGACGTACAGCGTCTTGAAGCGGACAAACATACCGTTCGAGCGGGTGAAAATCATATTGTACTCGTTGTGCCAGCTGCTTCCGGCGCGCAGATGCATCTCGTTCTGCTTGCGCTTGGCTTCGCGAAGAACATTCAGGGCGGTTACAGTCAGGGTGATAGTGCGTTCTTTGCCGTTCTTTAGCAGCGTGTACATCATTTTGCCTTTGTTGGGGCCGGATGCGATGCGCACAAACTGGCGATAAATCCGAAGCGTGTGCTTCTCAAAGTCAACGCAGTCCCAAGTGAGTCCAATCAACTCACTCTCGCGCAGACCTGTGAAAAAGTCGAAACGCATCATCAGATAATATCCGGTATCAAATCAACAGGCGTCCGTCGCAGCTGAAGAAAGCAAGCGGCGAAAAGTTCGAGCTGCTCAAGGCAATCGAACATGCGAAATCCTCGGTGCGTTCCAAAGTGGAACATGTGTTTTGCGTGATAAATCATTTCTGCAAGACACGATACCGAGGAAGGGAAAAATTGCATCAGCATTGCTGTACACTGTTTGCACTTGCGAATTTATACCTTGCTCGCAATCGAATGAAGGTTGCGTAACGATGTTTATTTCGCGTGCAAATAGTGCGCTTGGATTGCGCTCTTTCTCGAAACTTTGGTCAGCGGGGATGATATGGATGGTTTGGGCGCAATTATGAGGGGTATCCTTATATCAAAATCCGAAGCGGATTTCGATACCCAATGGAGGCGGCAAATGCCGCGCGATTTGGAAGGCTCAGTCGCTACGCTCCTGCCCCTTCCAAATCGTTTTGTCTATACCGGAGGTTGGCGTAGATACGACTTTATTATAGTAGGAAGGAAAATTTAATTTCGTACTATATGCAGGGTATCCTGACACGATATGTGGAATCATGCTGGAATATGACCGGTGCTTGCACTCTCAAATAGTCACGTTTCTCTCAGCAGTATGATGCGCACCGCAATATTCACGCGGTTTATACAGGTGAGCGTGGAACTGCAAGCAGGTGAGGATGACAGACTGGACTTGCTCAAAAGAATAAGATTGCTGCACGCTGGTATATTCATAGTACCGGCGTGCTTCTTCTGTCTTTATCCTCCCCTTGAAGCATATACAGAAGATAAACCATGCCGTTCTCTTGTTGATTTATGCGGATGAAATGTTAAATTAGGCAAGAAAGACGCAAAAAATCTTCATCCAGTGTATAATGTCACCTGTCAGGAGGGATACGAGATGCAGCGGCTGATTTGGAATCCATATTTGCCGGAAGGGACGTTCATTCCCGATGGCGAACCGCATGCGTTCGGCAATCGCCTGTATGTGTACGGCAGCCACGACAAAGGGCGGGGAATGCGGTACTGTCCGGGGGATTATCAGGTGTGGTCGGCGCCAGTGAACGATTTGACGAACTGGACGTGCGGGAAAACAGCGTATCGGCGGCACGGAAAAGGCAATCGGCTGGGCATTCGCTGCATGTGGGCACCGGACTGCACGCAGGGGGCGGACGGTCGGTACTACCTGTACTTCTGCTTTGACTTCCAGAATAAAGTCAACGTGCTGGTGAGTAATACGCCGGACGGGCCGTTCTGGTATTATGGCGAGGTGCGGCATCCGAACGGGATGTTGTATGGGCAGGGGAAAGATGACATCATGTGCTTTGATCCGGCGATTTTTCGGGATGATGATGGCAGTGTGTACCTCTACTCCGGCTATTCGGCGAATGAATCGCTGCGGAAGATGCTCAATCAGCGCGGGATTCACAATGTCGATGGCACGGGCGGGCAGGTGGTGCGCTTGCAGGCGGATATGCGGACGGTGGCGGAGAAGCCGCGGATGCTGATTCCTGGCTATAAAAACAGCGCGAGGACGGGCTTCGAGGGGCATGAGATGTACGAAGCGTCGTCCATGCGAAAAATCAATGGACGATATTACTTTATCTATTCGTCGCGGCTGAGCCATGAACTGGCGTATGCGGTCAGCGACTATCCAGACCGGGACTTCCGCTACGGCGGCGCTATCATATCGAACGGCGACATTGGCTATCAGGGGCGAAAGACAGAGGATGCGCTGAACTACTGGGGCAACGTCCACGGCTCGATTGTGCAGGTGGAGGGACAGTGGTATGTGTTCTACCATCGGCAGACGAACCGCACGGAGCAATCCCGACAGGGGTGCGCAGAGCCTATCCGCATCGACGAAAACGGCTCGATTGAGCAGGTCGAAATGACCAGTCAGGGCCTGTACGGCAAGCCGCTTCCCGGCGCTGGTACTTATCCGGCGTATATCGCCTGCAATTTGTACAGCGAGCAGGGGGCTATCAAATGCACCTACGGCCCGTTCTGCCGCCATCATTTTCGGATGCACCCGTGCTTCCGCATGGGTCGTGACGGGCATCAGTTCATTCAGGACATGCGGGATGGCGCGACGGCGGGATTCAAGTATTTCGACATGCACAAGCCCCAGCGAATCAGCGTGACGGTGCGCGGAGACAGCGGCACGGTGCTGGTGCGCACGTCGCCGGAGAAGCCGCCCATTGCGGTGATTCGCATCGACAAGGCGAAAAAGTGGCGGACGTTCTCGGCAAATCTGCCGCCGCTTGTGGGCAAAACAGCGCTTTATTTCACCTTTACGGGCGAAGGAAAGATGGACTTCCTCTCCTTTGCTCTGCACGAAACAATGATATAATCCGGCAATTCCGCCGGTTATAGGAATATGAAGGAGGACAAACACATGCGGAAAAAGGGTTGGCTCAAATCAGCTGCAGCCGTGGCGACGAGCGTCGTCGTGATGGCAACAGTGGGCATGACGCCGGTCGTGGCAGAGGTGAACACCTTTGCGGGCGTTGCGCAGGACGGACGCTACTACACGGACTACACGACGCTGGAAGACGCACAGGCGGCCGCCGCGCAGCTGGCGATTCAGATTGCGTCGGAAGGCGACGTGCTGCTGAAGAATGCGAATCGCGCGCTGCCGCTCCGTGGCAACGAGCGCATCAGCATCTTCGGTGTCGGGCAGGATGCACTGGCAGGCAGCAAGGCTTCAGATGTGCTGCTGGCGGATGCGCTGGAAGCGGAAGGCTTTCAGGTGAACAAGTCGCTTTACCAGTACTACGAGAAAATCGGCACGACATTCGGCTCGGAAGACATCGCGTTTGACCGCGGCGTGGAAAATTCCTACGGACTGTATGGCGATGTGGCGGTTGTTGTGCTGTCGCGCGGCGGCGGCGAGGGCAGCGACATGCCGACCGTGACGGCGGAAGAAGCCGACGAGAAGGATTTGGCGAGCCATACTGGCTACGTCGCACAGGCGGACGGCAAGGTCTACAAGCATTTCCTGCAGTTGACGGACAGTGAAGAAGCGCTGCTGGACTATGTGAAGGCGCAGGGCTTCAAGAAGATTATCTACTTGGTGAACTCCTCGGAAATTTTCGAGATGGCTGACCTTCAGAATGATGATGCGATTGACGGTATCCTGTGGATTGGCCGTCCAGGTCAGACCGGTACGATTGGTGCGGCGCGAATCCTGAGCGGCGCGGTGAACCCGTCAGGCAAGACGGTAGATACTTGGTATGCGGACTTTACCGCTGACCCTATCTGGCAGAATTCCATCGGCAACCAGCAGGTGGCCAGCGATGTGACGTACACCGTGGCGGGGCAGAAAACGGACACCGTGACGACGGAAGCCGCAGGCATTGGCGGCACAGCGACGGCCTATCACGGCGTGGACTACGAAGAAGGCATCTACGTCGGCTACCGCTACTATGAGACGGTGGCAGCGGACAAGGAGGCAGCACAGGCTGGCGCAGGCGAAGAATGGTACAGCAAGGCGGTTGTCTATCCCTTCGGCTACGGTCTGAGCTACACCGACTTCCAGTACAGCAATCTGGTCGTCAAGGCGGGCGACGAAGTGATTTCCGACGGCGCGACGCTCGATGCTGCGAAGCTGTCTTCCAGCGTGGAGACTGGACGCGCGCAGATTGAAACCATGACTGTTCAAGTGGACGTAACCAACAGCGGCAGCGTGGCGGGCAAGGAAACCGTGGAAATCTACGTCAAAGCACCCTACACGCCCGGCGAAGTGGAAAAGGCGCATGTGAAGCTCGTCGGCTTCGGCAAGACGGACGAATTGCTCCCCGGTCAGACACAGACGCTGAACATCACTGTCAACGTGCAGGACATGGCTTCCTACGACGCGACGGACGCGAACCACAACGGCACGAAGGGCTATGAGCTGGACGACGGCGAATACACCCTGATGGCGATGAGCAACGCGCACGGCTGGGCAGAGCAGGATGCGGCAACGTATCAGGCGGTCAGCTTCAACCTGAATGCGGATGCGTATCTGCAGCTGGATGACTTCAGCGGCAACGAGATTTCCAACCTGTTCTCCATCGAGAACGGCATCTTCTACACCCTGCGCGATAACAACGGCAAGTATCAGTTCAACGCTGATCAGGATGCGAAGGAAACGCAGCTGTCCCGTGCGGACTTTGAAGGCACGTTCCCGGTTGCGCCGACGGCGGCTGATCTGACGATTTCTGAAAACACGAACAAGTCTCTGAACTACTGGGACACCTTCAACGCGGACGATACCGAGAACTACGGCGATAACAAGACCATTGATGGCGTTGTGTACGAAGCAGACGGCTATCAGACGGATTATCCGTGGATGGCAGACGTGGAAGCGGCAGCGGACGAAATGACTGCTTGGGATCAGACGGGTACTTACGGCATCCTCCTGCGTGAAATGTCGGGCATCAATCCCTTCAGCGAGGACGTGCTGACCGACGGTCGCTTTGCGGGCAAAACGGGTAAGCAGGCATGGTGCGAATTCATGAACTCCCTGACCTTTGACGATGAAAAGGCGCTTGTCGGTCAGCTTCAAAAGCTGACGATGGACTCGATTTCCATGAATGCGCTCAATGGTCAGGACAGCGCGTGGAATTATGCCAGCACGTTCAACTTCACTTGCAACACCATTCTGGGGGCAACGTGGAATCCGGAACTGTCCCGTTCCAAGGGTGTTCTGATTGGCAACATGGCACTGCTTTCGGGCAACAACACCTGGTGGGGCAACTCAGCAAACACGCATCGTTCTCCCTTTGCGGGCCGTGTGTTCGAGTATCCTTCCGAAGATCCGATTCTGACGGGCATCATCTCCTCCAACGAAACGCTGGGCGCGGTTTCCCGCGGTCTGACGACGTACATGAAGCACTGCGCGCTGAACGATCAGGAGACGTTCCGCAATGGTCTGAACCTGTTTGCGTGGGTATCGGAGCAGGCAGTGCGTGAAATCTACTTCAAGTCTTTCCAGATGTGTGCGCAGGAAGGTCAAGCGACGGGCGTCATGGGTGCGTTCGCTCGTGCGGGCCGCGTGAGCATCAACGTCAACTATAACTATGTGACGGGGCTGTTCCGCAAGGAATGGGGCTGTGACACGATTTCCTTCACGACGGATATGTACGTCGGCATGAAAAACTGCACGCCGCTGGACATGCTGGTTCGTGCTGGCACGGATACCATCGCGACGGCGGAAATGTCCGGTACTTGGGACGCGGACAAGAAGGCGGTTGTGCTGGCAAACGGCACGGTCAGCGCGGCGCAGTGGTACACCACCCGTCAGTGCGCGATGATTTTCCTCTGGACGCATGCGAACACGGCGATGAACAACAACGGCGTTGATTTCTCTGACTGGACGGCGCAGGAACTGCACGTTTCTCAGGCGGTTGCACCGGAAAATCTGGATGTCAAGAGCGGCGTGGAAGCGCAGAAGATGGTCTACACCATCAGCAGCGGCGAACTGCCGTCGGGTCTGACCCTGAATGAGGACGGCACCATCACTGGTACGCCCACCGCGAAAGCGGGCGTGTACACCTTCGGTGTTCAGGCGGCGGCGGACAACTGGGTGAAGGCGAAGCGCCAGTACACCATGAACATTGACACGGCATTCACCATCGACGAAACGGAAGCGTATCTGGACGAAGAATTCTTCGCGGCGATTCAGTCGGATATGGTCAATGCGGACAATTACAGCGGGGGCGTTGTTTACTCGGTCAAGGAAGGCAACCTCCCGGCGGGTCTGGCGCTGAATGGAAACGGCGAAATCACGGGTACGCCGTCTGAAACGGGCGACTTCACGATCACGGTGAGTGCGCTGGCGACAAACGAGGTTCGCGTGGGCTGGCGCCGCGTGACGACGGTGGATGATTACGAATATGAAGTGACCATCAGCGTTGTTGAGTAAATAATCACAACTCGGAAAACAAGTGGGTGTGACTGAACCCCCACGAATGGGGGATGCGGCAGAAAAACATCATTCTGCCGCATCCCTTTCCGAGTCATGAGATCAGAAAAGCAAAAGGGGGTTCAGCATGAATCGTATGAAGCAATGGGTGCGTACAATGGCATTGCTGATGGCGGCGGTGCTTTTGCTGGGGTGTGCGGCAGGATTTGCAGTGGAAGAGGCTTCGCGCCGCGTGGCGTTTCATTTGAATTATGCAGGTGCTGGCCAGCTGGACGTGCAGCAGGTGACGTCCGGCGCGCTGCTGACACCGCCGGAAGCGCCCGTTCGGGACGGATATGCGTTTACCGGGTGGTATACCAATACGACCTGCAATCATGAATTTGACTTTTCTACTCCTGTGACGGAGAATCTGCGCCTTTTCGCAGGCTGGAAGCCGCTCTCTGTGCAGGTGATTTACTATTTGCTCAATGATAAGGGCGATGTGCTGACGCTTAGCGCCGTGCCGGGCGAACTGCTCACGCCGCCGGACGAACCTGTCCGCGACGGCTATGCATTCACGGGCTGGTATCGGAACGCGGCGGGCAGTCTGCCATATGATTTTTCTCAGCCTGTGCCGGAGCATGACCTGACGATTTATGCGGGGTATACGCAGAAGAAAGCAACGGTCACGTTCGTCCTCCATGATGATGAGAGCATGACCGAGCAGGTGGAACTGGGCGGCATGATGCACCGCCCGGAAGACCCGATTCGCGACGGCTATGCTTTTGCAGGCTGGTACACGATGGCGACGGGCGGCGAAGCAGTGGATTTTGCACAGCCTGTGCCGGAAGACCGCCGCGTGTTTGCACACTGGGAGAAGACTGCGGCGACGGTGACTTTTGATGCGCAGACCGGCGAAACGCAGACGGAACTGGTGACGATTGGTCAGTCCGCCGAGCAGCCGCAGAATCCGGCGCGCACCGGCTATGACTTCGACGCATGGTATTCCGATGCGGCGTGTACCAACCGTTACGATTTTGCGCAGACCGTCACCGAGGACATGACGCTCTACGCGGGCTGGACGCTGCATTCCTACACGGTTTCGTTTGACCCGAATGATGGCAGCGGTCAGGCAGCGACGCAGACTGTCGCATACGGCGAGCAGGTGCAGGCGGCGGACGATCCGGTGCGGGACGGGTATGACTTCATCGGCTGGTACACCGATGCGGAAGGCACGGCGCGCTATCGCTTCACGGATGCGGTGACGCAGGACATGACGCTCTATGCGGCATGGCAGAAAAAAGAGGAAGCATCCGGCGAGAGAATCATCAGCTATCAGTACAATTACGATGATTTAGGCGAATACACGACGCAGACCTACAAGGCGACGCGCAAGATGCGTGCGCCGGATAATCCGGTTCGTCCCGGCTATTACTTTGCGGGCTGGACGCGCGACCCGGAAGGGACAATCCCCTTTGATTTTTCCAGCGAGCGCTCAACCAGTTCTTTCACGCTGTATGCCCGCTGGCTCAAAGGCTACACCTTCGAGGCAGAATACACCTACCTCGATGGCAAGCCAGGGCAAGGCACGTCGGACAACTGCATGGGCGTTGACCTGATTCAGACGCCGAAGGATGTGCTGGGCAACGGCACGAAGATGGGTATGAGCAACGACGCCTATGTCGGCAAGCTGTACTACAACGGCGCGTATCTGGACTTCTGCATCCATTCGGAGACGGAAGTGGCAGATGCAGTGTTGGTGGCACGCCTGACGCCCGACCTGTTCGATATGCGCTTCACGGATGAAACGTGGCAGGTACTGGTGAACGGCGAACCCGTCAAGTACGGGCGGCTGAACCTGACCGGTGCCGTCGCACAGACGGACTTTGACGAAGAAGGCAACACCATCAATGGAGACATGTTCAAGCGCCCGTTCAGGAACTACGTCCTGACGACGACGCTGCATCTGCAAGCGGGCGAAAACACGATTCGCCTGCTGACGAACAACAACGAAGACCACGGCGGCACATTCAATGCGGAATCGCCGCTCATCGACTGCCTGTATATCTATGCGGATACGGAATTGACATGGAGCAAGTGCTATCCGGAGAACGTCGGCAAGAAGATGGAGGATATTTCTTACGCGATTACCTACGACACGGAAAGTAAATGAGGAAAAGCAACATGAAAAAGCAAAAACGTGCAGGACGCGTATTCCTGTTGGCAGCGGTGCTGCTGGGCGTGCTGGAACTGGTGCTGTATATTGCGGCGGGACGCACGAGCTTTGACCCAAACTACTCGGTGCTGGCGTTCGTGGGCATGGGCGCGGGCATTGTGCTGGGCATCGCAGGCAGCATCATCTGCTGGCGGCCGCTGTCCTTCCTCTCGTATTTGAGCTTCCTCTATGGCTTCATTCAGTATCTTGTTTCGCAGGCGAACTTGATTGCCAATATCTTCTACGATGTGGATGGCTCAACGTTCCCGCCGGCGTTCTATGCCACGCTGGCAGCATCGGCGGGCGCAGTTGTGCTGGCGCTGGTGGCGGGAATCGTCATGAAGCCCATACAGGACAAACAGTAAGGAGGATGGACATGAAAACAGGCAAGAAATGCTGGACAGCACTGTCAGTCATTCTGTCCACGCTCTTGGTGATTGTGCTGGCGCTGACCAGCACGGCTTACAGCTATGAAGCGCTGATTAATAAGACGCTGGGCACGGTGAACTACCGGGTGGTGGACAACGGCAGCGAGGAAGAAAACACGCAGTATTACACGCCCAAATACACCGACGGTCAGCAGATTCACGATTGGAGCGCCGACCTGAGCGAGCGGCTGGAAGCAGAAGGGCTTGTGCTGCTGAGCAATCAAGGTGCGCTGCCGCTGGACACGCAGAAGCCGCTGAAAGTCAGCTTGTTTGCGACGGGCTCGGTGAATATCAACAACAGTGTGCAGGGAATGCGCGGCGGTGTCGGCGGTGCGGCAGACAACAGCACGTCCCTGCTGACGCTTCGCGAGGCGATAGAAGAAAGGAAGGCGGGCGGTCAGCCTGTTGAGGTCAATCCGGTGCTGTGGGATTTCTACACCACGGGCGCGGGTAAGAGCTACGGCGGGCAGAAGCGCCTGAATCCGGAAACAAATGTGCAGACGTATTACATCAACGAAGTGCCGTGGTCGCTTTACGATGCGACGGTCAAGGCGTCCTTCGGTGACTACGGCGACGCGGCAATTGTTGTCCTCTCGCGCGACGATACGGAGGGCGCTGACCTGAATGTTTTTGGCAGCGATGGCGAAAAAGGCAATTATCTGGCATTGTCCAAGGAAGAGCGGGAACTCATGCAGGAGCTGACGCGCCTGAAGGCGAATGGCACTTTCCAGACACTGATTGTGCTGCTCAACGGCGCAAATCCGCTGCAGCTGGACTTCCTGAAAGATGAAAAGATTGCGGTGGATGCATGCCTGTGGATTGGTAATACGGGCATGACAGGCATTCGCGCGGTGGCGAAGGCGCTGACGGGCGAAGTTGTGCCGTCTGGCCGACTGACGGACACGTTTGTGTATGGCAACCTGTCTTCTCCAGCAATGGCGGCGTGGGCACTCAATCAGAATGGGCAGTTCTCTGCACAGTATGACACCAAGACGCTGAACAACACGCAGAAAGCGTATGGCGTGTACAGTGAGGGCATTTACGTCGGCTATCGCTACTACGAAACGCGCTATGCGGACGCGGTGGAGGGGCGCAGTGGAACAGGGCTGTACCACTATGCGGATACGGTGGCGTATCCGTTCGGCAACGGCCTGTCCTACACGTCGTTCACATACAGCGACTGGCGGGTTCAGGAGACGGAAAACGGCTATGATGTTTCGCTGACAGTGACGAATACAGGTGATACCTTCGCAGGCAAGGAAACGGTGCAGGTGTATCTGCAAAAGCCGTATACGGACTATGCCATCGAGAACGGCATGGAAGTCGCGGCGGCGGAGCTGATTGGCTTTGCAAAGACGGACGAGCTGGCGCCGGGCGCGTCGCAGCGGCTGACGATTACCGTGGAAAAGCAGGACTTCACGTCCTACGATACCTACGGGCTGGGCAGCTATCTGCTGGATGCTGGAACGTACTATCTGGCGGCTGGACGCGATGTGCATGATGCGCTGAACAACATCTTGGCGGCGAAGGGGTACACTGTGGCGGACGGCATGGATGCCGACGGTGACGCGGCCCTCTGCACGGCGATTGAAGTGCAGGCGCAAGACCGCGTGACGTACACGGTTTCTGCGGAAACGGGCGCAAAGATTGAAAATCGGCTGGCGGATGCGGACATCAACCGGAATGCCGGTGCAGAGGGCAATCTGGTGACGTATGTCTCCCGCAGCAACTGGATTGGCACTTGGCCGAAGGAAGCGATTCAGCTGGCGCTGACCGAAATGTTTGCGCAAGAACTGCAAAGCGACCGCGAACCGGACACGCAGGGCGAAATGCCGACCATGGGCGTGGACAGCGGCTTGACGCTGATTGCACTGCGCGGCAAGGCTATGACGCGCCGGAATGGGACACGCTGCTGAACCAGATGTCGTTTGAGGACATGAACACGCTGCTGACGACTGCCTATTGCACGACAGCGCAGATTGCCAGCGTATCCAAGCCGCAGACGAACGAGCAGGACGGTCCGACTTACTGCAAGGAAGGCAAGACGGATTCGCGCTTCCCGTGCGAGGGCGTGTGGGCAGCTTCTTTCAATACGGCGCTGCTGACGGAAGTGGGCGAAGCGCTGGCGAATGACAGCCTGTATGTGGATTATAACGGCATGTGGATTCCCGGTATCAATATCCATAGAACGCCCTATGGCGGCCGCGCACACGAGTATTTCTCCGAGGACCCGTACCTGACGGGCATGATGGCGGTTGCAGAAATTAACGGCATTCAGCGCTATGGCGTGATTGCCTATCCGAAGCATTTTGCCTTTAACGATCAGGAAGCGAACCGCAACGGCATCGCCATCTGGTTGAATGAGCAGGCGGCGCGCGAAATCTACCTGCGCCCGTGGCGGTATGCGTGCAGTCCGGCGTATGGCAATGCGCACGGCGTAATGTCCTCCTTCAACCGCGTCGGCAACCTCTGGACGAGCGGCAGCGATGCGCTGGTGAATGGCATCCTGCGCGGCGAATTTGGCTTTAACGGCATGATTGTGACGGACATGGCGGACGCAAACGGCACGGTCTACATGTCCTGTGTGGACGGTATCATGGCGGGTACAGACCTGTGGCTGAGCTCTGGCAAGGATCACAGCTTTGCGGCGTATCGGCAGAACGCGACGGTGGTGCGCGCCATGCGGGAAGCTTGCAAGCGTGTGCTGTACAATGTGGGCAATTACAGCGCGGTCATGAACGGCTATTCTGCCAATACGCAGATTGTCCGCGTGTACACATGGTGGGAGATTGCGCTGCTGAGTACGCTTGGCGCGCTTGGCGTGCTGACTCTGCTCTCGGTTGGAATGCTTGCCAAAGCGTATCGGAAGAAGAAGTAACCGGTCCCAAAGCGGACAGCGGGGAGAATGCTCTGCTGTCCGCAGGGAAGGCAGGAAAAGGGTGAGAAAAATATGAAGAAGGAAGCATGGAATGAGGGCTGGCTCGTTCGTCACCTGAATACAAACGATGCGTGGCAGCAAATCACCCTGCCGTATGACTGCATGATTCATGAACAGCGCTCGGACGACGCGGAAGGCGGCTGCAACAACGGCTGGTTTATGGGCTATGACTATGAGCTGATGAAACGCTTCCGGTGCAGTGATATGCAGCTGAAAAGGCGCATTCGCACTTATCTGGAATTAGAAGCGGTCTATCGCCAAGGCGAAGTGTACTGCAATGATCAGCTGGTGGTCAAGCGCGATAACGGCTACTTGAATCTGACGGGCGAGCTGACGCCCTATTTGCGCGAAGGGGAGAACACGGTGCGTGTCATTGCCCATAATGTGCAGATGCCCAGCGCACGCTGGTATACTGGCGCGGGTATTTACCGCCCTGCGTGGTGGTACGAAGTGCCGAAAAAACACATTCTGCTGCACAGCCTGCGTATCAAGACAATTAGCATTTCCCCGGCGAAGGTGCAGGTGTCCGGTCAAACCAGCGAAGCAGGCACGGTCACGGTGGAAATTCTCGACGGTACGAAAAGCATGACTGCTGGAAAAACGCAGAGCGACGGAACGTTCAGCATCGTGCTGGATGTGCCGAATGCCGTCTGCTGGGACACAGAGCATCCGCAATGTTATGACTGCCGTGTTTGCTTTGAAGAGGATGTGTGGCAAGAATGGTTCGGTATCCGCACCATCAGCTGCGACGCAAAAAATGGCTTTTGCCTGAACGGGCAGCGGGTGCTGCTTCGCGGCGCGTGCATCCACCATGACAATGGTTTGCTGGGCGCGGCGGAATATCCTGATGCGGTGGAAAGAAAGGTGCAACTGCTCAAATCGGTCGGGTACAACGCGATTCGCTCGGCGCATAATCCCTGTTCGGAGGCACTGCTGGCGGCGTGCGACCGCAACGGAATGCTCGTGATGGACGAGTATGAGGACGCATGGCTAATTCACAAGACAAAGTACGACTATGCGGATTTCCTGCCGAATAACTATCCGCAGGATATTCAAGACCTTGTGCAGAAGGACTATAATCATCCGTGTGTCGTGCTGTATTCACTGGGCAATGAGGTCTCGGAAAGCGCAAAGCCAGAGGGTGTGGCGCTGTTTGAACGCATGAAGGCATATCTGCGCACGCTCGATGATACCCGCCCGGTCACATGCGGCATCAACATCGGTTTTAATCAGGCAATGGCGGCGGGGCATCCGTTTTTCAGCAACGAGCGTGCCATGAATACCGACGTGCATGACTTGGGAACGGAAGAAAAGAATCACCGAAAGTGGAAGTACGGTTCGCTGACGATGAAGCTGAATGCGTTGATGCCGGGTTCTGACCGCGCGACGCGCGAGATTTTTGCGGCCTCGGATGTGTCGGGGTATAACTACGGTCTGTTCCGTTATCGGATGGACAGGAGAAAGTATCCGAACCGGGTGATTCTGGGCAGTGAAACATTCTGTGTCGATACGGAGCACTTTCTGCGTGCGGCAGCGCGGGATCAGGGCATCATCGGCGATTTCGTCTGGACGGGCATTGACCACTTGGGCGAAGTCGGGCTGGGCGCATGGGAATGGCGCGAGGATGCGCCGACTTTCTTGCACAGCAGCGGCTGGCTGACCTCCGGCGCAGGGCGAATTGACATTACCGGAAAGCTACTGCCGGAAGCGTACTACACCTGTGCAGCATATGGCTTGCTGAAAAAGCCGTATATCGCGGTCGAACCGCCGAATCACCGCGGCGAACGGCATAGCCCGTCCGGGTGGAAAATGACATCGGCAGTGGCCTCGTGGGCATGGAATGGCTATGAAGGAAAGAAATGCCGTGTGGAGGTCTACGGCTGCGGCGATCATGTGTCATTGTTCTTAAATGGGGTTCGGCAAGGCACGAAAAGCCTGAAAAGAAAGTGCCGTGTATTCTTTCAGCTGGCTTATCAGCCGGGTGTGCTGACGGCAATTCTGTATAACGAGAAGAACGAGAAGATGGCCAGCAGCAGTCTGCTGTCACTTGACGGGCAGAAAAAACTGATGCTGGAGCCGGAAAAGCGGGAGACCGCGACGGAAGAGCTGTGCTATGTGCGCCTTCGCGTAACAGATAGTGCCGGAACGACGGACGTGCTGGCGCGGGATAAGGTGCGGATTCAGGTGACAGGCGGCGAGTTACTGGCATTCGGACACGCCTGCCCCTACAACAAGGACGGCTACGGCGGCGACGAGACGACCGTCTATCGCGGCGAAGCAATGGTCATCCTCTGCGCGAGGTCAAGCGGGGTGATGCACCTGACGGCGGCAAGTTCCTGTGGAACAGCGGAAATCGACATTCCAGTTCGGTGATCATTCGGCGCTGTATCAGACGATAGATACAGCGCTGCTTCCGTTGCAAGAAAAGCATCGGTATGGTATAATCAACAGAAAGGGGGCGAAAATGTGATTGCCATTGCGATTGTGGAGGACGACCAGCAGGAGCAGAAACGCTTGCAGCAGTATCTGATGCGCTATGCGATGGAAAATCAGCAGACGTTCAGCTTTGCGCTGTACAGCAATGCGCTGGATTATCTGGAAGACAAGCAGCAGTTTGACATCGTATTCATGGACATTATGCTGCCAAACATGACGGGCATGGAAGCCGCAGCGCGGATGCGGGAATATGACAGCAAGACGGTGCTGATTTTTGTGACGACGATGGTGCAGTTCGCCATCAAAAGCTATGAAGTGGATGCGCTGGACTACATTGTGAAGCCGGTGAACTATGCACGGCTGACAATGAAATTGCAGAAGGCGATTCGCGTGATTGAGTCCAATTCTGGCGGGACGGTTATCATAAATGATGCGCAGGGGATGATTCGCTGCTCAACAAATGAGTTGCTGTATGTGGAAGTGCACGGGCATAAGCTGGATTATCATACAACCAGTGGCATTTACAGTGCATACGGCTCGCTCAACGATTTGGAGAGCGTCCTGCATACATACAATTTTATGCGCTGCAATGCCTGCTATCTGGTCAATCCGCAGTTTATCAAGAAAGTTAACAGCCGCGATTTGCTGGTGACGCTGTCAAACGATGAGACGCTCAAAATATCGCAGACGCGGCGCAAGGGCTTCATCAACGAGCTGACAAACTGGCTGGGGCAGGGGAAAAGTTGATGATTACATGGATTGGGAACTTCTTTGTTGAGCACGGCTTCGTGCTGGAACAGCTGCTGGCAGCATGGGTGTACTGCCATTATTATGAGCGCCGGGAGAATTTTGCGATTCGAGCTGCGGCGGCGATTGGGCTGATGATACTCAACTCTGCCTTATGGAATCATCTGTCAATGCGTGTACCGTCTGCGGCGTGGGTCATATCAGCAATGGGCATTGCAAAGTACCTGCTGTTTTTCCTCATTGGCTATGGCAGCATTCAGCTGTGCATGAGGTGTGAAAAGTCGGAGGCCATGTTCTGCATGACCTGTGCATTGGCGACGCAGCATTTATCCTATGTGCTTTATGATGACGTGCTGGCGTTATCCGGCTGGGCGTATGATTCTGTACAAGCAGTGGCGATTATTTCAGCTGTCATGCTGCTTGTTTATCTGGCAGCGTACTATCTGTTTGTCCGCAAAATGAAACAGCACCCAGAGCTGAGTTTTCAGAATCGCGAAAATCTGATTGTCGGCGGCTTGCTCATCCTGTTTACAATTGTCATCAAATTCATCATGGAACCATACTTGTCTGCTCGAAGCATGACGAAGCTGTATGTGTTAGTCAGCATCTACGACGTAGTCTGCTGCGTGCTGGCGCTGATGCTGGAGCAGGGTTTGTTCCGCAATCAGGCGCTTACCGATGAAAAGAATTTCCTTACCCAGCTGGTGCATATACAGGAAGAGCAGTACCGCACGTCCAAAGCCAACGTGGAAATGGTAAACATCAAGTGCCACGACATGAAACACCAGATTTCCCACATCACCAGCACGACCGACCCCGACGCCATTCGCGAGCTGGAACAGATTATCAGTGTCTACGATTCCTCCCTGCAAACAGGCAACGAAATCTTGGACGTCTGCCTGATGGAGAAAAAGCTTCTGTGCGAGAAGAACAGCATCAAGCTGGATTGTATTGCGAACGGGCAGTGTCTATCCTTCATGCAGCCATCCGACCTATTCTCCTTGTTTGGCAATGCGCTGGACAACGCAATGGAGGCGGTGTGCAAGCTGGACGACGTAGAAAAGCGCATCATCTTCGTCAGCGTGAAGGAAGAACTCGGCATGGCGATTATCCATGTGGAGAACAACTACACAGGCGAACTCATCATGGCGGATGGCATTCCGCGCACCTCCAAGGGCGACGAGTTTTACCACGGCTACGGCGTCAAGAGCATCTGTATGGTGGTGGAAAAGTACGATGGCAACATGGCACTCCTGCCGCAGAATGGGATTTTTAATCTGAACATTACGATTCCTGTGCCGGAGGAGTGAGAAGGGGAAAATAACGATTGCAGCAAAACAAGCCGAACCCGACCGCTTCAATCTGACCAATACCATTATCAGTACCATTAACCGGGTGGGATGCTATGGGATTCGGAGTGAAATTGTTGTGCTGGATGGTGCACTATGTATTCCAGATGGTACATGATGGGACGCAGGGGGAAGCAAGTGACGCGCTTCGAATCCGCTATGCTCCACGAGCCGAAATCCTTGGAGATGCAAGGGTTTCGGCTTTTTTAGTGCTGCTGTATACCCACACCATACCCACAAACGCTTTCTTTTCCGTACCCACGAAAAACTGCTATGCGCTCAATTCTGCGTTTCTTACAGCGTGCCGATGAATTTTTCCATCTTGGCTGCTGCGTTTTGCGACATATGGTTGCTGACGTGTCCGTAACGTCGACTGCTCTTTTCGGTAAATTCTTTTGCTCTCATGTTTTATTCAGCTTTCAACAGACAGCATAGTCTGTTTTGCCCATTACTGAAATCACTGCTTTTCGCAGCATAGACACGCCCTCTCGAATATGCTATAATACCCCCATCATCCCCCATACGAAAGGAAGAACACCGCCATGCTCCTATTCCCCGCAGCAATTCTGACCATCTCCGACGAAAGCGACCGCGACTTCATGAAGCACCTGTACATCAACCATGCCGCACGGATGTTCCGCGTGGCGCGGGCGCTGACGGACTCCAAGCAGGACGCGGAGGACGTGGTTGGCGAAGCGTGCGTGGCGCTGATTCGCAAAATTTCGCTGCTGAAGACGCTGGAGCGTAACGTTTTGGAGGGGTACATCATTTCCACGGTGAAGAACGCGGCGTATGCGCTGCACCGCAGGCGGAAATCGCGGAAAGAAGCAGACGACGGCGAGACGATTCTGCCGCAGATTGCGGATGATGAGGCAGCGCCGGATGCGCGGATTTTGCAGCAATGCACGATGAACGCGCTGGTGGATGCCATGCAGCGGCTGCCCGAAGCGGATCAAGTCGCGATTCGGATGAAGTATTTCGAGCAGCGCAGCGCGCGGGAGATTGCGGCGGTGCTGGGGATTCAGGAGGGGCATGTGCGCGTGCGGCTGAATCGCGCGCGGAAGCGGCTCTACGACATGTTGAGGGAGGATGCGGAGTGAAGCAGGAGAAAATGCGGACGCCGGAGGAAAATTACGAAGCCGCCGCGCTGGAACTCGCCGCCTACCGCCTGATGCAGCGGGAGCAGGATGACATAGACACGCCGGATGATGCGGCGGCGGAGAGTATGCCGCGAATGCTGAAAATGATTGACCGTCAGCTGACGAAAAAGCAGCGCCACGATCGGTTCTGGAAGCAGACGGTGCGCGTGCTGAAAACGGCGGCGATGGTGGTGCTGGTGCTGAATATGGCACTGACGATTGTCGTCGCCAGCACGGGCAAGGTTCAGGTGCGCTTTCTGGACTTGGTGATGCAGGTGAACGACTCCTACATGGACATCCGCTATCAGCCGACGGAGACGGAAGCGACGATGCCGGAGGATTGGAAAACGAACTACTTTCCGTCGTACATCCCGGACGGGTACACGCTGGCGCAGTATGTGTCGGATGAAAACTTCGGCTTTCTGGAATATCGAAATGAACAGGGCGAGCGGATGGAAATCCACATCGGCGGCAAAGGCGCGGGCATCAACCTGAACTCGAAGGGCGCGGAGATTGACCACGTTTCCCTGCACAATACGGTGGCGACGGTACTGTATCAGGCAAGTGGGTCGGTGGATTTGGTCTGGTCGTATGGCGACCAATACTTCGTGGTGGAGGCGTGCGACTACGCAATCGCCTACGCGGTTGCGCAGGGGCTGAAAATTATCTGGAAATAATCGAATACGGCTGTAACGCTGCGCCTCTTTTCGCATTTACTGAGTAGATAACGAAAGGAGGCGTATTTTGATGCGCAGCAAGGAAAATCGGAAGTTTTTGCTGCTCTGTCTGCTGATGCTGCTCCTCTGCACGTCCTGCGCATCCTCATCACAGAATGCGGATGGCAGCCCGCTGGAATTTTTCAACCGCCGTGTGCTGGAAAATCCAGAATGGACGCTGAAAGCCGTGACGGAGCTGGGCAAGTACCGCGCGGAATCTATCTGCTCGGACGGTGAGCATCTCTATGTGCTGTGCCGGGAGCAGAATCAGATTTTGAAGCTGGATGCGGACGGCGAATTTCTTGGCTTCATCGGCAGTGTAGGCAGTCAGCCGGGACAGCTGTATCAGCCGGCGGCAATGGCGTGGGACGGGCAGTACCTCATTGTCGCAGAGCAGGGGAATCTGCGCCTGCAAGCCTTCACGCCTGACGGCGCGTCCGTTTTCACCCGCCCGCTGCCTGTGAACGCGGAACAGCGGGCGTTCGTCAGGAGCGTTGCGCCTTGCGGGGCGGACTATCTGGTCTGCCTCTTCTTTCCGTATGACAAGGACGCGGACACGGTCTGGCGCTTGAATGCGGACGGCACGGCGCAGCCGCTGATGAAGAACGTCCGCGGGATTTTCACGTGGAATCAGGAAAACGTGTACCTGCTGGAAGACCTCGTGTACGCCGGGGAAGAGAACGTCAGCTACCAGACGGGCGCGGGGACGGTGTGGCGGCTGGATGCGGGGGCGCTCGTCCGTCAGGCGGTGCTGCCGTATGGGTATGTCGCGACGAGCGCCGTGCCGGGGGATGGGCGCTGGTATGCCGTCAACAGCTCGTTTTATTCGCTGGACTGCTTTGATAGCGCTTGGCAGTATGTTTCGACGGGGCTGATGCTGGTGAATCAGGAGAAAAACGTGCTGTATGAGGGGCAAAGCCTGTCGCTGGCGCGGTGCAAGGGGCAGCTGATGCTTCTGTCCACCAGCAGCGGCACGCTCTACCGCGTTCAGGAGAATGCCCATGATGCGCAGTGAACGGGCAAAGTTTCTTTTCGGGGAGACGGTGCGGACGTTCCGCAAGTGGCGGTATTACGGCTTGCTGCTGATGCTGAGCGTCGCATTCGGCAGCGTGATGATGCTGGTCATGCTGGATTTGTTTTCGCGGGAAATGAGCATGGTGGATGCGCAGTTTGTGCAGCCGGAGCGCATTATCCGCTATGCGTGGTGCGATTCAGCGTTTGACGCAGCATTTGATGCGCTGGACGATGACGGCATTGCAGCAAAATCGCAGTTTTACACACGAGACGAGTGGGTGATGAGTCCGACGGAGTCGCGCGTGCTGCGGGTGTCGCATGTGGACGATGCGTATTTGGCGCTGGCGGGGCAGGACTTGGTGGCGGACGCGGTGGCGCTGGATGAGGCGTACTTGTCCGTGTTTGCGGTGCAGGAGGGGGACACGCTGACCATCGGTGGGCAGGCGTACCGCGTGACCGTGCGGCGCGGCTTGCTGGACATGGAGCAGCAGGCGCTCATCCGGCGCAAGGACAGCGAAATCCCGCAGGGCGTGCCGTCGATGCAGTGCGCTTTGCGGGTGTCGGACGGGAAAATCCGCGAAGATGTGCGGCGCGACGTGGAAAATCAGCTGAACGGACGCGTGATTTTCGGCAACGTGCCGGAGATTCCGACGGGGATGATTCGCTGCGTGTACCCGGACGAAGCGAAGCGCGCCGCGCTGGACAAACAGCGGGCGAATCTGCGATTGTACACCATTTTCGCCCTCCTGATTTTCCTGTACGTCACCTTGCAGACGACGAACACGGCGCGGTGCTTCGCCAGCCGGACGGCGCGCGAATGGGCAATGCTGCGCCTGTTCTGCGGGATGTGCATCAGCAGGGTGATTTTCTTTTGCGGTACGCTGATGTGCGCGTTCGCGGGCGTGCTGCTTGCGTGGGGGCTGCTGCCGCTATTTTTCCGCGCGATTGGGTCGGGATTCTATGTGCCGCAGGAGTCAGCAGCGGCGCTGCTGGAAATGCTGCCGCTGCTGGCGCTGCTCAGCCTCGTGATAACGCGGGCGGCGCTGTGCCCAAAGCCGCTCGTGCAGCAGCTTTCGGGCGCATAAGGGAGGGAGAACATGCAATTCGCACTTTGTCAGGTGCTTCGGCGGCTGATGTCCCGGAAGGGGCGCGGCATTCTGGAAATGCTCCAGATGATTTTGAGCTTCTTTCTGATGACTTGCTGCCTGAACCTGTTTCTTTCGACCTCGGCGCTGGGGGCGCGGGAGGACATCAGCGACCATAACGTTTCGCGCATCCAATGGACGCAGCGGACAAGTGGCTGGCTGCTTCAAAACGGCTATGCGGGGTTTTCGCGCGACGATTACGAAGCCGTCCGCACAGTATCATCCGCCGAACTGGTTTATGCGACGTGGTACAGCACGCTCGTTCAGCCATCCGCGCGAACGGAAGCGTTCAAGGAGATTTTTCTGATTTTCGCGCCGCGTGATTCACTGCCGCTTCTAGGCGAAATCACCCTCGCCGACGCGGATATGCCGATTTACCACGCATCCGCCGTCGGACTGTCTGCCGAAGCCGCCGATGCACTGGCGCGGGCGCAAACGGCAGGCGAATGCTACGCGCTGAACCCCGGCAGTATCGCCCAGAACCTCCTGCGCAACGGCTACGCACGCGAGGATATTTCGCTGACGAACGTGTTCGCCGTGCCGATGGAGTACATGGCGGATTTCGACGCGGCGGACACGCTGGGCATTTACCTCACGGCAGATTTTGCATCAGCGGACGCGCAAGCCATCGTATGCCTGCTCTACCAGCATCACCCGACCGGCATCGAATACTGCGTCCTGCCGATGAACAGCCGGATGACCGTCAGCCTAGACCGCGCGAGCGATCAGGCGCGCGATTTTATGATGTACTCGACGATTCTGCTGGCAGCGGTGTCGATTGGGCTGATTGGCTCGATGCTGACGTGCTGGTCAAAGCGGAAGAAGGAATACGCCGTGCTGCGCTGCCTCGGCGTGCCGGAAACGACGCTGGCGTTCGAGAGTGTGATGGAGATGGTGATTCCGTTCCTGCTTTCGGGGGTCATCGGCGCAGTGCTGGGGGCGATTGCGTCACCTCATATCACAGTGGGAGAAGTCGCCGTGCATGGGAACATACAGGCGATTGCCGCACCGATTCTCTTTGCCACGGTGGCTGGCGCGCTGTTGTCCCTGATTCTCCTGCACCAGCAGCGGCATGTCGTGCTGGCAGCGGTGCTGCGGTACAATGAGTAAAGGAGCAAATCCATGATTCAGCTTTCAGAAGCAAAGAAAATCTACGGAAAAGGCGAAAGCGCCGTCCACGCGCTGTCCGGCATCAGCCTGAACATTCAAAAGGGCGAATTTGTCGCCATCACCGGCAAATCCGGCTGCGGCAAAACAACGCTGCTCAACATCATCGGTCTGCTCGATAATCTGACCGAAGGACACTATACCCTCAACGGTCAGGACGTTCGCCACCTCTCCGACAAGGCAAAAGCCCGACTGCGCTTCCAAACCTTCGGGTATATCTTCCAGTCCTTCAACCTCCTTTCCTCCCACACCGTGGCGGAAAACGTGGCGCTCCCGCTGGGTTACGCGGGCGTGCCGAAGCAGGAGCGTCTGGCGCGTGCGGCGGAACTGCTGCGCAAAGTCGGTATGCTGGATAAGATGAAGGCGTATCCGAACGAGCTTTCCGGCGGACAGCAGCAGCGTGTGGCGATTGCGCGTGCGCTCATCAACCACCCGCCCATCATTCTGGCGGACGAACCGACGGGAAATCTTGATAGCCGCAGCAGTGCGCAGATTATGGATATTCTGGCAGAACTGACTGATGAGGGGGCGACGCTGCTGCTCGTGACGCACGATGCGGGGGTGGCACGGAGGGCAGGGAGGAGAGTGAGGATGGAGGACGGTGGAATCAGCGAAGAGGGCTGATACGTCCTTGTTATTGCGGCTGTGTTTAACGAAATTGTGTAATAACAAATGAGTGTAGGACACATATTTGCTGGAATTGCGGAGCTGATGGATGATGCAGTTCTGAATTTCCGTCTTGGGAAAAACGGCTTCAATGGCAGCGGAAAAGCCGGTTAAATTGTCCGTGCAGGCGATGAAAATGTCCTCAATTCCCCGGTTTTTCAGGCTGTTTAGCACCGTTGCCCAATATTTGGCGCTTTCATTTTCACCGACCCACATGCCCAGAACATCTTTCCTACCATCCAGATCAATGCCAATGGCGATATACACCGCCTTCTTCACGATTTGACCTTCGCTGCGGACATGATAGTGGATGGCATCCATGAAAACTACCGCGTAGATGCTTTCCAGCGGCCGCTGCTGCCATTCTTTTGCGATGGGGAGAATCTTGTCCGTGATACGGCTTACGGTCGTGTCGGACACCTCTACGCCGTAGATATCCCGAATATGGGTCTCAATATCCGACGTGGTCATGCCTTTGGCGTACATGGACAGGATTTTCTCCTCGATGTCCTGACTGATGCTGGTCTGATTCTTCTTCAGGAGCTGCGGCTCAAACTCCCCCTGTCTGTCCCGCGGGACAGACACCTCCACATCGCCGAAGCTGGTGCGCAGGGTCTTGCTGCTGTGTCCGTTCCGGCTGTTGTCTGTGTTCTTGCTTTTGTAGTCGTACCTGCTGTAGCCCAGTTCGTCGTCCAGCTCCGCATCGAGGCCGTTTTCCATGAATTCGGCAATCGTCTCCTTGAACAGTCTCTGGATGTCGTCCATGCTGCCGATGTTCGCCAGCTGCAGCAGCTCACGAATCTTTTCTCTGCGGGCATTTTCTTCCGGGCTGCGTTTCCTTCTTGCCATATGAAAACCTCCATTCTCGTGCTTCTATTATACACTACTTTCGAGGTTTACACAAAGTATGGGATAATCTCGCACGGTGCGGTGAGAGGACGGGGGTTAATCACCCCCTCCTACTCGATTGTTACTCGTTATGTGCCGACATCTTCCGTACAATCAGGATTCCCATCAGCAGAATAGCGCCGTATATGCCCAATTGCAGCCACTGTGTTTCCTGCCCGTTGCTGCTGTCCGGGCGCGTGAAGCCCTCCGGCGGTGTTCGGCTTGTGTCGGGTGTGCTTGTGGTCGTATCGGGCGCTGCGCTTTTTGCCGCTTCCGGAGCGGTGCTGGTCTGCGGCTGTGCGGGACTGCCGCGGCTGCCGCCAAAGGAAGCGTCGTCCGGCGGGGTGAACCCGCTCGGCGCTGTCCCCTGCGCGCTGCCCGGCATAGTGAACCCAGTCGGCATCGTAAATTCGCCTGCGCCGCCGAAGTTCATGCTGTCGCCCTTGCCGCTGTTCATGCTGCCCATGTCCGATATCGTAATGTCGCTGGCATCCACCAACGCATCACTGTTCTGCTGCCCCTGCGAGGTGGACGGAATCGAGCCATCCAACTGTCCACGGATGCTCTGTGCGCGCTTGTCGCAGAAGGTTTGCAGGGTTTCGACTGCCTTCTCGAATTCTTCCATCGTGTAGAATTTCGAGGAATCCTGTTCCAGATACGGTGTAATCATCTCCTGCACACGGGTGATTTCCTGCGCGAGCCAGCCGCTGTCGAAGTTTTCCGCGATAAACTGGCTGTATGCCTCATGGTACGCCGAAAGGGCGTCGTCATCAGCGAAAATCCATGCGATCAGCGGGCGCGAATCCACCGTGCCGCCGCTGACGGGCGAATCAATCGGCGAATTGACGGTGGAGGTTGCATCCTGCGCGGCAGAGAATCCGCCGAAGGAAAGGTTGTAGTCCCACGGGATGATACATAGCTGACCATCTTCCTCGTAGAGGTAGTAGTTATGCACCATCATGCCCGTGTAGCTGTCATCGTTGCAGAGAAAATTGTGCACGACCAGATAGCGAATGACTTCGTTCGTATCCACGACGCTTTCAATGTCCTCCTGCGCATTCAGCTTGCGGAGAGATTCAATCAGGCGCGCCTTGTCCTTCTTGCTGATTTTCGTCTTGGCGTTGTCGAAAATGTTGCTGTAACTGTCCGGGTCGTCGTCGGAATAAATCAGCTTCACGTCATTGCTGCCCATGCCGAAGCTGAAACCGCCGCCTGGCATGGAAAACGTGCGGCGCGTGGTTGTGCCGTCCGTATCCGCGTCAGTCGAATCACTGGTCGCGTCACCGAACGAGAAATTCGGCATACTTGGCGGATTCTGCGCGCGGTCGCCGCTGGACGGTGCGAAATCGCCGCCGGAGGGGAAATTCGCGGGGGCGCCGGAGGATGGCGCGAATTCATCCGCTGATGAATCGGGTGCGCTGGGCTGGCTGCTGCTGTCCGGCATGGTTGATGCATTGTCCGAAGCGTCGGAATCATCCGCCGCATCATTGTTCGTGCTGAACTGGGAAAAATCAAATTCTTTGCTGTTGCCGCGTCCGCCGCCGAAAGACAGGCTGTCCGGTTTGTACAGTTCGCCCTTGGACATGCCGTTGCGTTCGAGGAACCCTTCTTCGACGCCCTCCACCGCCAGATACAAGCCCCACGGCTCGCCGTTGACGCTCAACTGCACAAAGCTGCACAGCGGCGTTGGCACGCCCATGCGGTTCATCAGTGTATACGCCAGATAATCCTTCATCATCGTAGCGTCCTGAATCAGATTGTTCAGGCTCAACTTGTCAAGGCTATGGTACGTCATGCCCTTCACATAGTGGTCGAACTCCACCTTGAAGGAATAGCGCGTCGAACCCAGCGTCGCCACGGTAGACAGGGAAGTATTGCCTTTGGCGCGGATGGCGACGCTTCCGTACTTCTCGCCGTCGATGGTGATGCTGCATTCCATGTAGGTTTCGGTCGTCGCCGTATCAATCAGCTCATCCCAATTGTCCATCGTGATATCGATGGTATGCACATAGCTCTGGTCAAACAGCAGGTCTTCATAGCCCATCGTATGGCTTCCGTTGCCCTGCACGGCTTCCACGCGCCCCCACAAAAGCAGCGTTGCCACCAGCATCAGCACTGTCACCGACATGGTCACGCGGTTCAGGCTCTTTGTTTTCAGCATGGGTATCACCCCATATAGTCGCCGTTGTAGCTCACCAGCACGGCGCTCTGAACGCCCGGAATCTCGGACAGCGCGGTGATGAAGTTCGTGTCGTCGTTCTTGAGCGTCACCTCATATGTCAGCTCAATTGCACCCTTCTGCGCGCTCTTGCTCTTGACGCTGTGCTTGCCCGTGTTCGCCTTCAGGTACTCCGCCACTTTGCTCTCCGTCTCGCCGTCCACGCAGGAAACGACCGCGATAAACGGCTTCTGCGCGGCCTTGCGGTTGCAGAACACAACCAGAATCACGCCGATGATGATGCTGCCGATGACCGCCAGAGGAATCATCCCTGCCGCCAGCACGATACCGCCCGCAATCGCCCAGAACAAGAACGCAATGTCCATCGGCTCCTTAATCGCCGTGCGGAAGCGGACAATCGACAGCGCACCCACCATGCCCAGCGAAAGCACGACGTTGGACGTGACAGCCAGAATCACCATTGTGGTAACCATCGTCATGGCAATCAGCGAACCGCCGAAGGACTGCGAGAACATGACGCCCGCATACGTTTTGCGGTAGACAAAGTAGATGAACAGCCCCAGACAAAACGAGAGAATCAGCGCAATTGCCATATCGGGAATAGAAACGGCGGTGATGTTTTCGAGGTAGGAAGACTTGAAGATGTCGTTGAAGCTCATGTTGGTATGTCCTTTCTATTTTTTTGATGATTATTGGTAGACCCGGCAGACGGCGTACTTCGAGAACGAGGCAGGCGTTCGGCTTTTGAGCGCCGCCGCGCGCCGGATGACATTGGGCAGATATTCGTCCCACTTAACTTCCAGCAGCGTCACGTCCTCCGCGATGGGCAGCGTCAAACCGCGTGGGTTCAGAAAATCCCTCGGCGAACCCGTGCGGATGTTCCAGTCAATGGTCACGCGGACATTGCCGGGTGCGTACACAAACGGAACGCGCTGATACGCCACGACAGTTTTGGGCATCAGGCGGTTCACCTTCATTTCCACATACAGCATTGCCAGCAGCGGGCGATTGCTTGTCACCAGCCACGCAATGTCACCGCTCAGGATGCGTGTGACTTCGTCCTGCGTCAGGCGCTCCTGCAATTTGTAGCCCACGCCGTCGCGCTTCATCTTGCATTCCAGCATGATGTAGCTAAGGTCGTCGTTGTAGTACCGGATGCGGAATTTGCGCCGCTCATTCACGCCGTCGAGCTTCTCGTGCAGGGCGGTATCCAGCGGGTCGTCAAAGTAGAGACTGCGGATGTCGTAGCACCCTCGCGCAGCAGCGTGCGCATCCAGCTTCGCCACGGCACTGAGGTTTGCGCGAATCGCCGCTGCGTCGCCGGGAGAAATGATGTGCTTGATTTCGTGACGATAATCCATGTGCTTGCTCCTTTCATGACATCATTTTGTTCTGCGGCTGTCTGACCGCGTCCATGTTCTACGATACGCTTTCTGTGTGTTTTCCGCGTGAACATGTCCTGAATGTCCACTGAAATTACATTTTCATACATTTCTGCATTTTTGGACACCTTCCCAATTGTATTGTATCACCCATCCATTCCGCCGCATCAGGACGATACTGCACTGTCTTGTCCTAAATCCGCCTCTCGGCTGCCTCCTTGCAAATATCCAGCACAAGCAGTTGTAAAATCATGTACTGTGCTGGATTTTTGCGGAAGTTGTGTTATACTGATGATAAGAGATTGTTCAGGGGGTGAACCCATGTATCGCGTGCTGATTGTCGATGACGAAATGCCGGCGCTTCGCTTTGTGCAGAGCATTATCGAGCGGTTCGCAACGAATTTTCAGGTCGCCGGCGTCGCCACCAGCGGGGAGCAGGGATTTCAGCTTCTGGAGCAGCAGATGTTCGACCTGCTCATCACCGACATCGGGATGCGGGGCATGAATGGCATTGAGCTGGCGCAGGCGGCGCGCGCCATGCAGCCGAATATCCGCATCGTCATCATCAGCGGCTACGGGAAATTTGAGTATGCGCAGGGCGCGATTCAAGCCGGGGTGGATGATTATCTGCTCAAACCCGTCAGCATCAGCAAAATGACCGCCATCTTGGAGAACTTGGAGAAAAAGTTAGACGCGAACCAGTCCGACCTGAACGCGACGCTGCTGCCCGCCATCGCCTGCAAGCAGCCGTATTCGCAGGAGAGCGCCGCGCAGCTGTATCGGAACAAGGCGTTCCACTTCGCGCTGGTTCGCTGGGGCAATCTCGATATGCGGCTGCCGAAAACGCTGGGCGCGTCGTCGATGGTGTATCCGCAGGATGCGCACTTTCAGGTGCTGCGCGGGCGGGACGAGGACGAGCGGATTCTGGTCGCCGCCGACGGGACGGTCGAGGATTTCCTCAGCAATCTGTGCGTCTACATGACCAAACCCGGTCATATGCCCACTTGGACAGCCGTCTATTCCACCCTTTCGCGCGGAATCGAGACGCTGCCCGGCTTCATTGATTTGTCGCTGGAACTGCTCTACCGCAATACTGTCATCGGCAAGCATCAAATTATCCGCTTCGTCGGGGAAAGTGCCGAGCATGAGCGGATTCGCCTGCCCGCCGCCGACTTGAAACAGCTGAATTATTTCATCAGCATGAGCAAATTCCACATGATTAAGGAGTATTTGAGCGCGCTGGCGGTGACGTGGGAGCGGGAGCAGATGCCGCAGGTGCAGGCATGGCACATGACAAGGCAGATTATCTGCGAAGCCGTTGCCGCCTATGCGCCGCTGAACAATCGGCTGGAAGAAACGCTGAATGAGTTCAGCGACCTCATCCGCTGTGCATCGTCCTACGGCGACCTGATGTACAGCACCTACGCCCTGCTGTTTGAGAACGGCAACGTCCGCGATCGCAAGCTCTCCACGCAGGAGCTGCACGACTACGCGGTGCAGTACATCCGGGAGAACTACGCCAAGCCGCTGAGTATGCAGAGCGTATGCGAGGAGGTCGGCATTTCACAGACGTATTTGAGCCGCCTCTTCCGCAAGTACAGCGACACGACGTTTAATGCCTTCCTGACACGCTGCCGCATGGAAGCCGCCATCAAGCTCTTGCAGGAAAAGCCGAATCTGCTGCTGCGCGATGTCGCTGTCTGCGTAGGGTACGAGGATTCGCGGTACTTCACCAAGGTATTCCACCAATATACCGGCAAGCCGCCGTCGCAGTTCACCGGGAAAGGGTAATCAGCGGGCGCACGCCTTAATGGGTGCGCTCGTATTTTTGCTGCCTACAACGAAGGAGAATGTTCCATGAAACTAAGCTGGAAAATGACGCTGATTTTCTCCATCATGATGCTCGCTGCCCTGTTTTCCATGTCCATGTATGCCTCCGAGCTGACGGTCAATGGGGCGAATGCCTTCACGAAGGCGCGCTTTTTCAGCATGAGTTCCAGCATCCAGCGCAGTTTGGAGCAGGATGTTTCGATGATGAGCATCACCATGCAGGAACTGACGGAGAACACCAGCTTCATGGCGGCGCTGAACCAGATGGTGCGCGACGACAGCACCGACCAGAAGGTTGGCACTGCCGCCCGCCGCGCCGCCTTGCAGCAGCTTTTGCAGTCGCCGCTGGTGGACAAGTTCGCCCGCGTGTCCTTCTACACCCGCGACGGCGTATTCCTCTCGAACTACATCGACAAAGACCAGCGCGTGGACACGGAAAGCGCTTCCTTCAAGCGATACATCCAAACGCTTCCGTGGCTGGATGACGCGGACAATACATCGGGCTTCGTCCTCCTCTCTCCACACCCGGATTATTTCTCCCATGCCAATCAGGAACGTTCTATCTACGGCATTGTGCAGGCGGTGCGGCATCATGGGCGCATCATCGGCTATCTGCAAATCAGCGATGACGCCGAGACGCTGACCGATTTGATGACGTTTGTGGACAACAGGCAGGTTTGCGTCGAAGCCGTGTTCGACAACGGGCAGCGGCTCTTTTCCAGTATGGGAACGTTTCTGCCTTGGTCAGACGATGTGCCGGAAAATGCGTTTACAACCATTACACTGAGCAATGGCGAAAGCCGATCCGTGCTGCATACGCACATTGCGCCGCTCTCGCTGCATCTCTACATCAGTCCGGACGGGAATATCATCACCAATGCGGATGCACAGCAGCGAATCAATCTTTTCCGCCGCGCGCTGCTGATTCTGGCGATGGCAGGCGCGCTGATTATGCTCGTGTCGATGGGGCTGACCCGCTCCATCCGCAAATTGACGCGCAAGCTGCGGCAGATTCCCGACACCAGCATGGTGCATCCAGAAACGATTCAGCTCAATCAGCTGCTTTCCAACGTCACTTCGCCCCGCGACCGTGAAACGCACGAGCTGGAACAGGTGTTCAACCACCTGATGACGCGCCTGCACGAAAGCACCACGAACGAAATGACGCTGCGCGAAGGAACGCTGCAAGCCCAGCTGAATGCCCTGCAAGCGCAGATCAATCCACACTTTATCTACAATACGCTCAACATCATCTCCGCGAAATCCATGGAAAGCAGCAACTACGACGTCATCGAAATCTGCGACCAGTTTGCGCAGATGCTGCGCTATTCCACGGACATGTCGTCCCGCACGGCGACGATGGCGGAGGAAATCGAGAATGTACACAACTACTTGATGCTCGCCAAGGCGCGGTACGAAAACAATCTTGAATTTGCCATCGACGTGCCGGAGAATCTGGGCAGCATCACTGTGCCGAAACTGACGCTCCAGCCGCTGGTGGAAAACGCGCTGACGCACGGCTACAACGGCTACAACGAGCTGCGGAAGCTGACCGTCACGGGGCGCATTGAGGACGAGAAGCTCATCCTGTGCATCCGCGACAACGGCACGGGTTTCTCCGAGAACAGGCTGCAAAAGCTGCAAGAGGGCATCCGACGCATTGAGAACGGCACGCTCTCGATAGAGGAATCCGGCGGACACATTGGGCTGCTGAACACCTGCCTGCGCCTGCACTTTTACAGCAACGGGCAGATGCACATCAGCATTCACAATGACAGCGGCGCGGTGATTACGATGGTGATGCCCTGCGGGATGCAGGAAAACCAAGAGACGTGACGGCGGTTTTGCCTATACAGAGAGGAGACCTCCCCTTTCCGAGGAAGTCTCCTTTTGCTTGCCGATTATTCCACAATGGTAATGGTCTTCGTCAGTGTGCCAACCGTCAGGGTGTGTTCGCCGGGCTGGTCGATGGTCAGTTCCATTTCAACCACGCGCCAGTCTCCGCCGTTGACTGCCATGATCTTTTCCGCGATGACTTCGCCGTCGCAGATCGCCTGCACGGTCGTCATGCCGTCGTCGCCGTTGTTCCACAGCAGGACATACGCCGTGAACGGCACGCCAGCCTTGGTTTCCACAATGGATTCATAGCTGGTGCTGGTCGAACCGTTGGATTCCGTCACAACCTCATGCGTTGCGCGCGGCAGAACCAGCGTGTCGTAGACGAAATCCGGCTGCGCGCCGTACTTCATGCCGTACTGATACTGAATCAGCGGATCGCCCCAGTTGCCGGGAACGGTGTGGTTCTCGCTGGTCTTCATCATCGCCAGCAGCATCATGCGTACATACTGGTTCGCACCCTGATCGCCCGCCAGATCCTTCCACTGCGCATCGTCCATTGCTTCGTCGCGTGCCAGTTCCTTGACGACCATGCCTGCCGGCTCCGCGTCGCCGAAGAGCAGCTGTGCAAACACAATCGGTTCCGTCGTGGTAATGAAGCCGCTTGCGCCCGTGCCGTGGTCTGCCGGACGGGAGAAGGTCAGCGCCAGCAGCGCATCCGCGTTGGCAACCATGTAGGTGTTGGGGTCAATGTGGTTCGCCACGATAACCAGCTTCTTGCCGGCGTCCTTGGCGTCCTCGATGATAAGCTCCGCCGCGTCGTTCATCTGCGTGCAGTCCGCAATGACCACATCCGCATCTTCCATGTCCTCCACCACCGTGGCGAAGTCCGGAAGCACCTTCTTGTAGGCTTCCAGCGTCATGGCAGAAGCCGTAGAGCCGATGTAGACCTTGATGCCCTTGCTCAGCGGCAGGAGGTTGTCGTCGTTCCTGATGAGGATAGCGGATTCCGCCTGAAGCTGACGTTCCATCGCGACCACTTCGGGGTTGCGCGCCGCCATCAGCGTGTCGGTGTCGGTGATTTCCCACGGATTCGCGATGTATTCCGCAGAAGCCGCAATCGCCAGCGCCTTGTCCGCGTCAGAATAGGGATTCTCGAACAAATCCATCTCGAACTTGTCCTTCAGGACGCGGTAGCAGGTTTCGTAGCAGCGTTCTTCCGAAATCAGCCCCTGCTTGAGTGCTTCTTCGATGCCAGAACGGGACGCCGAACCGCCGTGGCCGTCGCTCTCGTAGTCGCAGGCGAACGCGCCGATCTGATCCAGACCGTTGTTGATAACCATGGCGTAGCGTTCGGGGATAGACAGGCTCAGCACGTCGATGCCGTCCACCGTCACGCCCGTGGAGTTGCTGTCGCCCTGATCGCCCCAGTCGGAGACGATGATGCCCTCAAAGCCGAGCGTCTTGCGCAGGTAATCCATGGTTTCCTTATCGTAGTCCACATGGACGGTGTTGGTCAGACCGGTATTGTAGCCGTTGGTCATGACCCACTTCGGATTCGCGGACAGGGCGATTTCCCACGCCTTCATCCAGTTGTCCACCGTCTGCGCATCACTGCGCGCATCCGCAAAGGAGGAGTCGCCGCCGCGCGCGATGAAGTGCTTCATGCACGCTTCCACGCCGCCCTCGACTTGCAGGGCGAGGGTTTCTTCCTTCGTCATCGTGCCGGCGTATTCCGGGTCTTCGCCGTTCCAGCTGCCCAGCTCCTGTCCGTAGGGATGCAGGACGACATGGATGCCGACCGCGCGGCTTTCCAGCGAGTACGCTGTCCACAGCTTCTTGGACAGCTCCAAGTCATTCGCCGCGCCGAACGCATCATGCGCCACGTCAATCATGCCGCCCCACGCGTTGTATTCGCGGTCATTGGAAATGACAACCGGGATGCCCAGACGGCTGTCCTCCGCCAGCGCCTGCATCGCATTGTGGTACACAATCTGCTGCGCGGGCGTGCCGTTGGTGTTGTCCAGATGGCTGGTGATGTTCAGCACGTTGATGTAGTACCACATCGAGCGCGACGTGAACGACGAGCTTTCATCCGGCACGACGCTTTCCGTCCCGAACATGTAGCGCGAATCCGCAAAGTCAACGCCCATCGGGTTGCCGCAGGTGTTCACATGGTAGAAAAGTCACGCTCTTCCCGCGTCATCTGGTCATAGAGGTCTTTCACGCGCGCATCCACATCCTGCCGCCAGTCCTCGTAGACATCTAGCTGACCATTGCCGTTCAAGTCCTTGAACGTGAGCCCATCCACCCACAGAATGGTGGTGACGCCATCGAGATACCCCAATTCCTTCTGGGTATCCGTCCCGGCGATGACCGTGATGGCTTGATTCACCTGATCGTAATCCGTGAACCGTGCCTGTACGGATTCTTCCGCCATCGCACTCATGCCGAGGCTGCTGCCAAAATCGCGGACAGTTTTCTTTTCATTGAAAACAGTCTCCTTTCTTTCGCGAGGTCCGCTCGCTTTTGCCTCTATCATAGCGGATTTTCCTTTTTTCGAGCAGTTCTTTTCAGCACGGATATGCGGAAAAAACGGTACTGGGAGGGGGAGAGGGGGAAAATGGAGGAGAGGACAAAAGCGGCAGATGATTACGCAACAATCTTTTTTACAAAACAGCTGATGTACCCCGAAAGAAGCCACAACGGTGCGTTAAGGTAACACCGCACAAATGAGGTGGTGCCTTAATTGTCGGAATGCAAAGCAAAGCCCCCTCCAACGCATCTCCTCGCAACCGCAGGGAGATACGCTGAAGGGGGTACTTTCAATGATCTTCATCCGGCACTACCGCCAGCGCCGTCAGTACAAACACCTCCGGTGCGCCAGCTGCTCGAAGCGCGCCCGCACATGTTTCGGTCGTCGAACCGGTGGTATACACGTCGTCAATCAGCAGAACTGGGGCCGAAATACGCGCGGCGGCGGCAAACGCGCCGTGCAGGTTCTTCCGGCGCTGGGCGGCGTTCAGTCCCTGCTGGGTTGCGGTTTCGCGCGTGCGGATCAGCAAGGGCTGATAGGGCAAATTGCGCCGCTGCGCAAAGGCCTCTGCCAGCAGTCGACCGTGGTCAATGCCGCGCGCGTCAAGGTGCTTCTTCGTCATCGGGACGGAGGTGACAACCGTGTCCGGCGGCAGGGCAAAGGGACACGCGGATGCCATGCCGTCCGCCAGTACCTGCGCGCATTCGGCGATGCCGCTGTATTTGAGCATCAGCACCAGCTGCCGCGCAATGCCGTGGTAGCTCCACACAGCGGCGGCGTTCGGCGCAAGCGCATCACTCGGCAGACGCAAATCATCCAGCACAGCGAGGCAGACCGGACAAATCGCGTTCGGCAGGGACAGCGCGCCGCAGGTCAGGCAGAAAACGTGCTGCGGAAACAGCGCATCATCCGCATCAGTCAAAAGGCGGGTGAAAAACGCGCGAAGAGCGGGCAAAAGCGGCATGAAAGCACCTCATTCCTTCCCCAATTCCTCCTGATGCAAATCAATGGTGACGCTCGTGCCCTCCCCAATGCGGGAGGACAGCGACACGCGGCAATGGAGCATTTCAGCGGTCTGATGGACGAGATACAGCCCCAATCCGGTGGATTTCTGCCCGCCGCGCCCGTTGTAGCCGGTGTATCCCTTCTCGAACACGCGCGGCACATCCTCCGGCGCAATGCCGATGCCCGTGTCCGCCACGATAATCGCCGGGGCGCTGGTCACGCGGATGCTGACGTGGCCGCGGTCGGTGTACTTGACGGCGTTGGACAGCAGCTGGTGGAGGATGAACAGCAGCCATTTGCTGTCCGTCAAGGCGCTTTCGGCGGTCGGCTCGTACTGCAGGCGCAGCTTCTTGCGGATGAGCAGGGGCGCAAAGTCGCGAATCGCCTGCCGAATGAGCGGGTCAAGCGGCACACGCGTCAGCACAAGGTCTTTCGTCGGATTGCCCAACCGCGCGTAGCTTAACGCCATCGTGACGTACTGCTCCATTTGGAACAGCTCAGCCAGCATGGCGCGGTTCTCCGGCGTGTCCTCGCTCTGCAATTGCAGGCGCATCACCGATAGCGGCGTTTTGATTTGGTGTACCCACGCGGTGAAGTAGTCCGTGCTGTCCTGCCGATAGGCTGCCAAGTCCGACTGCGCGGCGCGGATGTCGTGCAGCAGCCGCTGCATAATCGCCTGATCATCCGCTTCAGACAGTGTGCGCGGCGATGGCAGTTCATCCAGTAGAAGATGCGGCGCATTCAGCACATGCGCACGCGCCTGATGCGCCCGGCGATAACGCACAAAGCCCCAAATCAGCGCAATCAGCCCCATTACCGCGCACAGCGCCGATGCGTACGCGACCGGTTCGGTCGGCAGATGATACAGCGAGAGCACCAGCGCAAATGTGCCCGCGAACAGCGCCAGCAGCCCCGCCAGCGGCAAATGCTCCCGCAGATAGCGCCGAATCATACGCTGCCCTCCTGATTCACGGCATACCCGCTGCCTACCTTTGTAACGATGAAGCCCGGCAGTCCCGCCGCGCTAAGTTTCTTCCGCAGGCGGTTGACATTGACGGTCAGGGTGTTTTCCTCAACGTACTCGTCCATCTGCCACAGTCGGGTCATCAGTGTTTCGCGGCTGACGATGCGCCCACGCTGCTCCATGAGTGTGCGGAGGATAATCAGTTCATTGCGTGTCAGGGGGATGCTCTGCCCATGGATGGAGAGGGCAGCACTGTCCAAATCCAGCACGGCATCCCCGCAGGCGAGGATATTGCCCGTAGCCGGCATGTCATACGCGCGGCGCAGGACGGCATTTACCTTCGCTGCCAGCACAGCTGGGTCAACGGGTTTGGCAATGAAGTCGTCGCCGCCCATGTTCATCGCCATGACGATGTTGAGGTTATCCGACGCGCTGGAAAGGTAGACAATTGGCACGCTGGTGATGCGGCGCAGCTCCTGCGTCCAGTGATGACCGTTGAAGAAGGGGAGCATCAAATCCATCAGTACGATTTGCGGCTTCCACTCGGCGAACTCCTCCGTCACATGGCGGAAATCGCGGACTTTCTGCACCTCGTGTCCCCACGCGGTCAGCACCTGCGTGATGGCATCAGCCAAGGCAGCGTCGTCTTCGACTAATAGGATGCGGTACATGCGAGTCATCTCCCTGATGATGTAGTTTGGTGTTGGTGTGGTCTGTTTTCGTACCCGTCAGTCGCTTTCCTCCGCACTTTCGCCCGCCAGCGCATCGAGAATTGCCTGCAGCCGCTTCTCGCCGATGCCCTGGACATTCCGCAGCTCCTCCGGATACACGAACGCGCCGTGTTCCTCCCGGTATGCCACAATCCGCTCCGATAGCACAGTACCGATGCCCGGCAGGGCGTCCAATGCGGCAGCGTCGCCGGTGTTCAGAATGGAATCCGGCGGAAGTGTCGCTCTTGGCACAGCGGTTGTTTCTGCTGCTGGCACTATCGGCGGATTCGTCGATTCGTCATCCAGCGAGTCAGTGATTTTCGTTTGCAGCTCTGCTCCGATGCCCTGGACGTTCCGCAAATCTTCCGGGTACACGAATGCGCCGTGTTCCTCCCGGTATGTGATAATCCGTTCCGACAGCACAGGGCCGATACCCGGCAGGGCGTCCAGCGCGGCGGCATCGCCGGTGTTCAGAATAGAATCTGCCGGAAGTGTCGGCACAGGGGCAAGCGAGAATTCGTCGCCTTTTGACGGATAGCACTTCGGAGCGGAATGGACACGGACAGGGACGGATGCGTTCCATAAGAAGCAGCCAAGGCTTGTAAGAAGGGATACCGTATACAGCAGCAGAAGCAGCTTTCGCACGCCCTGCCGCCATTTGCGCACAGCATCCCCCTCCGTCCAGCTTGTCGTCAGGGACATTGTAGCATACTTGGAACGGATGGACAAGTGTGCGCGGCAGAAAAAAAATAGGCGCAGCATGGGAAGGAAGATTCCATGCTGCGCTGGGCTGGCTGCTGTTTTCAAATGCAGTTTTCTTTAGGGACGGGGGATTTCGCCTGCGGGTGTGCCCTGCGGTTATATCCCCAGCGAAAATCCGCCTTGTATGAGGTAGAACAGCGCCACGCCGTCTATTGCGACGGCATCGTGCATTGCGTCGTAGCGGGTCAGCGCGACGGTGTGCACTGTGCCGTCAACATCTGTGAATGTCCACACGGTGTGGGGGGCGTCGGCAGCAGTCCAGCCGTCGGGGAGACGACCGGACATCGTGACCATCATCAGCTGATTGTACGCAGCGGAAAAGGCAGTGTAATCCGCGGATTTGCCGTTTTTCGTCAGCGCAATATCGTAGGCCTGATTCCCCTCGTCGTCCGTGACAAGTTCGTTGTTCTCGGCAACCTGCTCGGTGCGTGTGATGACCCATGTGTCCACGCCGTCCGCCGTTTCACGCGAAAGGGACGCAAGATTCCCCAGCGCCGTCAGCACCGGGTAGCGCGTAATGGTCTCCTGCCAGTCGGCGTTCATGACGCCGCGCAGCAGCAGTGTGCTGCAGCGGTAAATGCCGCCACCGTAGAGCACATAATCCACCAGTTCGCTTTCCTGCTCGCCGATGACGAGGGTGATCGTGGTTTCCGGGTAATCGGTCGTAGCGTATGAGCCGGTCGTGCCGACTGCGCCGATTGTGCCGGCGGCTTGGTGCAGGCGGATGACGAGGCGGGGCGTGTCCAGCCCGTAGCGGGCGATGCTCTCCGCCGTCGCGTCGGCAATGTACTCGCCAAGGCGGATGTTTGCTGCCGACTTGCGAAGGGTGTTCATGGCAGTGCCGTCCGCCGGGTAGGACACCGGGGTGGTCAGCATCCAGCGGTCTTGCGCGTCCGCGTTTGTGATCGCGCCGTTCAAGCGCCATTGCTGGGTGATTTCGCCCTCCGCGTTCAGCAACGTGATTTCATCCAGGCGGTCGGCGTGAATCGTCAGCTGCTCGACGCTGTGGAGCGAACCGCGCGTGACGTAGCATTCCTCCGCCAGACCGCGGCTGACGGACAGCAGGCGGGTGTCACCGTCCAATTGCGCGTACTGCCAGCTGTTTTCGTACTGCGGGGCGCTGCCGATGCGCAGGGTGTGGCTGCTGCCGTCCGCAAAATCCACGGTGACGATGCTCTCCGGGTCATCCAGCCCGAACGCTGCCCACTCCTCGTCCGTGCCGTTCCAATCGTCGCTGAGTACCTCTGCGGTCACGCTCTTAAGCCCGGACAGGAGCGTTTCGGCAATGTCCGCATCCACCGTGAAGGAATTTCCGCCCTCCAGCACCAGTGCGCCAGATTCCGTCTGCACTGCCGACCATGCGTCCTGATTGCGCACGGCAATGCGGATGCGGGTGATATCCGCCGATTCCACCGTCCAGAGGGTGATTTCCTCATCCTCATGCGCGGGCGTTTCCGGCGCGGGGGCGGGCGTGCGGGCGAAAATCAGCAGACACGCCGCCGCCGCGACCAGCACCACGGCGAAAATCAACAGGAGGATGCGGCTGTGCCTGCGCACGGCATGTTTCTTTTTCGGGACATTTTGCATGGCTTACAGATTCCTCCGTGGAAGCAGGATGATGACCGCCGCCAGCAGCACCAGAATCGGCAGCCCGACCAGTACGACGCTGCCCAATGACAGCGCATTGACGGACAGCCCCGGACGCAGCGCCGTTTTGACCATGATGCTGGTGTCAATGCTGTCATCCCCGGTCAGGAAAGACACAGCGCGCACCAGAAATTCCTCGCCGTCGGTCATGGTGAAGAGCTGTTCCTCGGTCAGCAGGGCGGAACTGCCGATGATGAACGCGCGGCTGACGTCGCCCGTGTCGGTGAAGCGCTTGGCTTGCAGCGCGAGCGCGAACGGCCCGGTTTTGTCGCTGTCGGATTGGGTGATGCTCAGGCGCGACGCGGTTGTATCAACCAGATAACTCTTGGCGGATGTTGTCAGCACTGCGTCCACCAGCAGGGAATTGTCCGATTCCGGCGAAGGGTCGAAGCCGCGGCTGGCAACCATGAGCATCGCCGTCCGCCCGTTCAGCATCATCTCCAGTGTCACATCCGTCGCCTGCATTTCTGGCAGCAGCGCCAGACGGTTGTTGTTGTAGAACGTGTCGGTTTCATCCGGCGACGCCATCACCAGTCCGCTTTCCGGCAGGAAGCCGTAGGAGCGCAGCAGGGACAGGACGTTCGGCATATTCTCAATCGGGTCGGTATAATCGCAGCTGAACAGCACTGCGCCGCCGCCCTGCACATACGCGCGAATGATGTCCATTTCCGCGTCGGTGTAGTCCTTGACGGGCGAAAGGATGCACAGCACGTCGCCGGATGCGAATGTCATGTCGCTAAGCTTCTCGAACGCGACGTCGTAGTGGTTGTTCGTCAGCAGGGTGGTAAAGGCGGACAGGGAGTCTTCGCCCAGTTCGCCGTGCCCCGTCGCGATGTGCAGCGTCGGCACGGTGTCGCGTGTGACGTAGGCGATGGCGGAGGTAATCTGCTGCTCATACGCCAAGCCGGAGACGTTGTAGCTGCCCGAATCGGTATCGACAGCGAGCGTTACAAAATCCGTTGCGGTCAGCACGCGGTAGCGGTCGGTTTCCTCGCAGTAGACGATGAGGTTCTGCGCGGAGACGTTGGTGGTGCTGCTGGAAAAGCGGGTCAGCAGCAGGGGATTCAGGCTCGGCGGGGTCTGTTCCCACGTCACCATATCCGACGCGGCGCTGTAACGGTTGAGCAGCTCCAGCAGGGGCTGATCCTCCTCGCCGCGCTCGAACAGGGCGTAGATTTTCACCGGGCGCTTTAGGTCGCGCAGAATCTGCTTTGTCGTCTCGCTCTGCGTTGTGACGGCGTTGAAGGAGAAGTCGCCGCGCCAGCCGTAGCGCGTTTCGAGGTTCGTCGTCGCCAGATTGATGAGAATCAGCGCGGCAATCACCAGCGCGACAATGGCGGTGGATATGGCGCCGTAGCGCAGGCGCGGGCTGATGGTGAACTTCCTGTGCGCGGATTGTTTTTTGTTTCGCATTCTTCGTCACTCTCCCCGATAGCGCCGGGCATCCAGCGTATGAATCGTCAGCAGGAGGAACGCCGCGGCAAAGGTGACATCGTAGACGACGCTTGCCGCGCTGAGTTGCCCCATCAGGAACGGTTCAGCCCGCTGATAAAGGCTGAAGAAGGACAGCACGCTGGAGAAGAAGCTGCTGTTGACGGCATTTTCCAGCAAGTCCAGCATCCAGAGGACGAAATTCGCGCCGAACGCAAAAACCGCCGCCGTCACCTGATTTTTTGCGCAGCCGGAGATGAACAAGTCCAGCGCGAGGAATGCGCCGCCCTGCAAGATGAAGCCGAGGTACGCCACCGCCATTTCCGCCGGGTACACACGCCCATAGACCGCCACGACCGCAACGAAACCGAGCGTCAGCACGACGGTTGCCGCCATGACGGTATACGCCGCGGCATACTTGCCCAGCACCATGCCGGACAGGGAAACCGGGCTGGTGAGCAGCAGCTGATCCGTGCGGCGCTGCCTTTCTTCCGCTAGCAGCCGCATCGTCAGCACCGGCGAGAGCAGCATCCACAGGTAACTCATCTGCCCCACGAACGTCGGTAAGTCCGACGACCGCGCCTGCATAATCTGCAAATAAAACATCACAGAGGACAGAAGCAGGAACACGCCCATGAACACATAGCCCGTTGGCGTGAGGAAATACGCCTGCAATTCTCGTTTCCAGATGGCACGCATGATAACACCTTTCTCCAAGGGGAAAATGTCCCCTTGAACCCTTTGCGCGAATCGGTTAGTTTCGCTTTTCTTGCTTTTTTTCGCGTGTTGCAGAGGATTTCGCCTCTGCGGAGGCGACCCAAGGGCAATGCAAACAGGCGAAGCCTGCGATCGCCCTTTGGAAACCTTCGGTTCGCACCCATGTTTTGTTATTGTTACATGGGGGAACGGCTGCTGACTTGCAAGGTACACAAATAAAAACAGTTTCGATAAAATTCAAGAAACATGGGTGTGCACTGCGAAGGGGTCAAGGGGGCGACCGCAAAGCCCCCTTGTCGCTCCCGCAGGAGCGAAATCCCTGCGCTTATTTGAAAGAATCCGCCGCAGGATTCTTTGCCCCTTCATCCGTCGCGCGGAGGAACACCGTTTCCAGCGAATCGTGTTCCTCCACCAGCATCCGAATCGGGGCATCCAGCCCGCAGAGCAGGCGGAATAGCTGCGTCTGCGCATCCGGCACGGCGGAGGCGTCGCATTCCAGCAATACCTCGCTGACCTCAATCGTCCGCGTCGGCAGCGCCTTCACCCGCCGCACGCACGGCAGTGACCGCAAAGCCGGAATCAGCTGCTTCTCCCGCATGGCAATGCTTGCCCGAAGCCGCAGCGTTTCGCCCGTTTCGGCTAATTCCTGCATGTCTGCTTCGTATTCCAAATGCCCGCGGTTCAGGATGAGTACCCGCTGGCAGAGCTGCTGAATCTCCGACAGGAGGTGCGAGGAAAAGATGACTGTGTGCGTTTTGCCGAGGTCGGCAATCAGCGCGCGAATCTCCACCACCTGACGCGGGTCAAGCCCGACGGTCGGTTCATCCAGCACCAGCACCTTCGGATTGCCGCACAGCGACTGCGCTACGCCGACACGCTGTCGGTAGCCCTTCGACAAATGCCCAATCAGGCGATGCGCCACTTCGGACAGCCCGCAGGTGCGGATAATGTCCTCCACATGCGCCGCAATCGCCGATTTCTGTACTTCCTTGAGTTCGCACACGAACCGCAGGTAAGCCCGAACGGTCATTTCGTCATACAGCGGCGGTTTTTCCGGCAGATAGCCAATCAGCCGCTTGCACTCGCGCGCGTTTTGGAGGAGATCCATGCCATCCACCAGCACCTGCCCCGACGTCGGCGGCAGATAGCCCGTGAGGATATTGAGCGTGGTGCTCTTGCCCGCGCCGTTTTGCCCGAGCAGACCGACAATCTGCCCTTCCGGAGCGCGGAAAGAAACATCGTGCAGGGCTTCGACCGCACCGTAGCGCTTCGTGACATGCCTGAGTTCAATCATGGAGCATACCTCCCTTGGAATATACGATTGCACGCATCTGCCGGAGCAGACTGTCTGGCAATAGCATGAGTATTATAGCAGAAAGCGCACAAAAAAGCATGAACGAACTGTAAAGGATATTACAATTTTCGGATTCGTCTGCGCCATCTGCTTGCGCCTTTTCCCCGTTGGCGTCCGCTCATTCCGTTTAGCGTAGCGCTGCTACGCTGCACTTCATTTGCGTTAGCCAACGTGAAAAATTCGCGGCGCATCTTGGCGCATTCTCATCCGAAAATTGTAATAGAACGCATAGACAAAAACCCCGCTTGCAGGGAAATCCCATGCAAGCGGGGCAAACAGTCCCTATGAAATTACACCCGATCCGCGATTTCCTTAGAAATTTTTGCGATGAATTCATCCAGCGTGCAAGTAACCGTCTGGTCGGTCGCACGGTCGCGGACGGAGACGGTGTTGTTCTCCACTTCCTGACCGCCGAGAATCAGCATGTACGGCACGCGGTCTACCTGACGCGCTTCGCGAATCTTGTAGCCAATCTTCTCGTTGCGGTCGTCCAGCTCGCAGCGAATCTTCTTCGCGCGCAGGGCAGCGTACACCGTCTTGGCATAATCCATCGACTTGTCGGACACGGGCAGCACTTTCACCTGAACCGGCGCCATCCACGTCGGGAACTTGCCCGCGAAATGCTCGGTCAGGATGCCGATGAAGCGTTCGATAGAGCCATAGCAGACGCGGTGAATCATAATCGGGCGCTTGCGGCTGCCGTCCACATCCACATACTCCAGATTGAAGTTCAGCGGCATCTGGAAGTCCAGCTGAATCGTGCCGCACTGCCAGGTACGGCCGAGGCAGTCGCGCAGGTGGAAGTCAATCTTCGGGCCGTAGAACGCACCGTCGCCCTCGTTGACGATGTAGGGCATACCGAGCTTTTCCAGCGCGGTTTTGAGGCCGTTGGTCGCATCCTCCCAATCCTCGTCCGAACCCATCGAATCCGCCGGACGGGTGGACAGTTCGACGAAATAATCGAAGCCGAACTTGGAGTACACCTGATTGATGAGGTGCACGACGCCGGCAATTTCGTCCGGAATCTGCTCGCGGGTCATAAAGATATGGGCATCGTCCTGCGTGAAGCAGCGGACGCGGAACAGGCCATGCAGCGCGCCCTTCAGCTCGTGGCGGTGCACCAGACCGAGTTCACCCACGCGCAGGGGCAGGTCGCGGTAGGAATGGGGCTGGCTGCGGTAGACCATCACGCCGCCGGGGCAGTTCATGGGCTTGATGCAGTAGTCCTCGTCGTCAATCTTGGTGGAGTACATGTTGTCCTTGTAGTGATCCCAGTGACCGGACGTCTCCCACAGGTGACGGCTCATAATCATGGGCGTGGACACTTCCACATAATCCGCCGCGTAGTGAATATCGCGCCAGTAGTCAATCAGCGCGTTCTTCAGCTGCATTCCCTTGGGCAGGAAGAACGGGAAGCCGGGGCCTTCGTCGCAGAGCATGAACAGCCCCATTTCCTTGCCGATTTTGCGGTGGTCGCGCTTTTCGGCTTCTTCCATCATCTTCAGGTACTCATTGAGTTCCTCCTGATTGCGGAAGGCGATGCCGCCGATGCGGGTGAGCATCTTGTTGTTCTTGTCGTTCTTCCAGTACGCGCCGGACAGGGCGGTCAGCTTGAATGCCTTGAGCGCCTTGGTGTAGCACAGGTGCGGGCCGACGCACATGTCGATGTAGTCGCCCTGCTGGTAGAAGGTCAGCGTCGCGTCTTCGGGCAGGTCGCCGATGTGTTCGACCTTGTAGATTTCGCCGCGCTCCTGCATGAGCTTGATGGCATCCTCGCGGCCAAGCGCGAAGGGCTTAATCGGCAGGTTCTGCTTGACGATGGCCTGCATTTCCTTCTCGATGGTCTTGAGGTCCTCGTCGGAGAGCTTCACGTTGCCCAGATCGACGTCGTAGTGGAAGCCCTTTTCAGTTGCCGGGCCATAGGCGAAATGCGCCTGCGGATACAGGTGCTTGACTGCCTGCGCGAGGATGTGCGCCGCCGTGTGGCGGATGACATGCAGCTCGTCGTCAGCGGGGCATTCGTCCACATGACCGTCATTGTAGATGATTTTCATGCTTTTTCCCTCCAGATTGATTGATTGGGACGAAAAAACGCTCGTCCCTCGCGTTGTTTCGAGGGACGAGCGGAAAAATCTGCCCGTGGTTCCACCCTGATTGGTTCTCTTTGCCGCGCTATCGTGCAGCACACGGTACGATCGGGAGGTGGTCTTCCCCTGCCGCCGAATCAGCGCTTTTCACCAAACCGCGCCTCTCTGGACATCCTTCGGCAGGATACTCTTCTCCGTCATCTCGGACGAGTTCAGTATAGCCCAATTTATTGTCTTTGTCAAGGTGGAGAAAAAGACTTTTTCACTTGCAAAGCGCAGAGACGAAATCCCCTGCATCAGCACGCGGGCATAGCATGAAAATGCGCTCAATTCAATCGCGCGGAAGGGTCAAGGGAGGAACTCCCTTGCGGAGTCCAGAGGCAGAGCCTCTGGTGGGGTCAAGGGGCAAAGCCCCCTTGGGTCATTCTTTCGCCCGCGGCTGGAAAATCAGCGCCATCAGCACCCCGAAGAAGACCGCGGCGCTGATGCCCGCAGCCGTGTTCGTCAGACCGCCTGTGAATGCGCCCAAGAAGCCGATTTCCTGCACCGCGCGCTTCACTCCTGTCACCAGCGCGTGACCGAAGCCAGTCAGGGGAACACTCGCGCCCGCCCCGGCGAACTGCGCAAGGGGCGCGTATACCCCGATGGCGCTCAAAATCACCCCCGCGACAATGTAGCCCACCAGAATCCGCGCCGGGGTCAGTTTCGTTTTCAGCAGCAGAATTTCGCCAATCATGCACAGCGCGCCGCCCACCAGAAACGCCTTGATGAGATTCCACACAATCGTCATGCTTCGTCCGCCTCCAGTACAATCAAGTGGGCAATGCCCGGAATCGCGCCGCCCTGCTGGCTGAATGTCGGGGAGAGCAGTGCCCCGGTCGCCATGAACGCCACGCGGTGAATCGCCTTCTCGCGGAAGAGGCGCATGATGTACCCGCACAGCACGCTTGCGGAACATCCGCAGCCCGAACCGCCCGCGTGGACATCCTGCTCAGGCGAAAAAATCAGCATTCCGCAGTCCACATAGCGCGCCGCGTCCAGGGGAACGCCCGCATCCATCATCAGCGTCAGCAGCAGGTCATGCCCGATTTTTCCTAAGTCGCCGGAGATGATGAGGTCGTAGTCCGCCGCCGTTCGCCCGGTGTCCATGAGGTGCAGCCGGAGCGTGTCTGCCGCGGCGGGCGCCATGGCAGCGCCCATGTTGTTCATGTCCTTAATCGCCAAATCGACAATGCGCCCCAGGGTGACGTGCGTCGCGCGGCAAATCGGGCGGCGCGCCGATGTGTCCAGCAGCGCAGCGCCCGCACCCGTGACCGTCCACTGCGACGTGGGCGGCCGCTGATTGCCGTATTCCAGCGGGAAACGGTACTGCCGTTCCGCCGAACAGAAGTGGCTGCTGGCACAGCACAGCGCGCGCCGCGCATATCCGCCGTCGCAGAGCATTGCGCCGATGCACAGCGTTTCCGCCATCGTTGAACACGCGCCGTAGATGCCCAGAAACGGCGTTTGCAGCTTCTGCGCGGCGGTGGAGGCGGCCATAATCTGGTTGAGCAGGTCGCCGCCGAGCGTCACGTCCACACTTTCCGGCGTTGCGCCCGCTTTCTTCAGGCAGGTGTCCGCCGCCGTGTAGTGGAAGCGGCTTTCAGCTTTTTCCCACGTCTCTTCGCTGAACAGATCATCCTCAATCACCGCGTCAAATTCGCTGTGCAGGGGGCCGCTTCCCTCCTTTTTGCCAACGATGGCGGCGGTTTGAGCGATACCGGGGCGGTTCGGGAGCAGAATCGTTCCCGTGCCGATGCGTTTCAGGCGTTCAGCCATGTGAATCCTCCTTTACCACGGGAATAATGCGTACACGATGCCGACCAGCACCGACGCGCTTGTGCCCCACACCAGCACCGGCCCGGCAATGGTGAACAGCTTCGCGCCCAGCCCCAGTACCATGCCTTCACGCCGGAACTCCATGGCGGGGGATACCATGGCGTTCGCAAAGCCGCTGATGGGCACGAACGCGCCCGCGCCCGCGTACTGTCCGATTTTGTCGAACACGCCCAGCCCGGTCAGCAGCGCCGTCAGGAACACGAGCACCATGCTGGCGAACGTCGATGCGGTGGAGGGGGTCATGTCCAGCCACGCCAGCCCCGCCTCGATGCAGCATTGCCCGATGACGCAGATAGCCCCGCCGACCCAGAACGCGCGAATCAGCCCCTGCCCCATTTTCGATTTGGGCGACAGGCTGTCCACCAGCCGAGCGTAGCGGTCAAGCTGCCGCTGGCGGGCAGGGGAGGGCTGCTTGCCCTTCTCAAACATGGCTTTCGTCCTCCTTGTACGGACGATGGACACTCTTGTCCGGCGCAGGGCGGAAGCGGACTTCGCGCTCCGCCGGACGCGGGGTTTTCAGAAGGATGAACTGCTGGGAAGAATAGCGCTGCATAAAATGACTTCCTTTCTATTGATGATGACTGCTGATTCCAGCGCCGGTAGTGGCGACCGAAGGGGTCAAGGGGGCGACCGGAAAGCCCCCTTGTCGCCTCCGCAGAGGCGAAATCCTCTGCAACAACGAAAAGATTGTCTGCTTTTTCAGACAGCCAAAATTGATTTCTCTCTCATACTGATGAAAAGAGCAGCTTCCAGAGGGCAATGAAAACGGACGAAGTCCGCGATCGCCCTCTGGACTCTTTCGGCGGTCGCCTCCCATGTTGCTTGAACTGTATTGGGAGCTTTTTAGTTACTGGCAGGGACGCTTCGCTGCCTGCGCCTTTGTTGAGCGCGTTTGGCATACTGGTCGCCCGCGGAACGTTTGGGGCGTTGCCCCAAACCCCACAAGGGGCGCCGCCCCTTGACCCCGCAAGGGGCAAACGAAAAGGGCCGAAGTCCCCCCTTGACCCCTCTGCGCGATTGAGTTGGTCGATCTTCCTTACTTCTTCCGCGTGTTGCTCTGATTTCCCCTTATCCATCCCTAACCGAAAAACCGCGCGGTCTGCGTTTTGCCACAGACCGCGCGGTTCATTTTATACCATCACCAGCGCATATAAAGTTCGCCATTCTCGTTCACGTCGATGGTCAGCGTATCGCCCGGCTTCACATCCGCGGCAATAATATGCTTTGCCACCAGCGTCTCAATCTTCGACTGAATGAACCGCTTCAGCGGACGCGCACCGTAGACCGGGTCAAAGCCCTGATCAATCACGGCATTCATCGCCGCGTCGGTCAGCTCCACCTTCAGCTGACGATCTGCCAGACGCTTGTTCAGGCTGTCCAGCATCAGCAGCACAATCTTGCTGATTTGCTCCTTCGTCAGCGGCTTGTAGTACACAATTTCGTCAATACGGTTCAGGAACTCCGGACGGAAGTGCGTCTTCAGCAGCGCATCGACCTGCGCGCGCGCTTCGGGCGTAATGTCGTCGTTCGCGATGCCGCCCAGGATGTACTCGCTGCCGAGGTTGCTCGTCATGATGAGGATGGTGTTCTTGAAGTCCACCGTGCGCCCCTGACTGTCGGTGATTCGGCCGTCATCGAGGACTTGCAGCAAGACGTTGAACACATCCGGGTGCGCCTTCTCCACTTCGTCGAACAGCACGACGGAGTACGGATGGCGGCGGACGGCTTCGGTCAGCTGACCGCCCTCATCATAGCCGACATATCCGGGAGGTGCGCCAATCAGACGCGATACGCTGAATTTCTCCATGTATTCGCTCATGTCGATACGCACCATGTTCTTTTCGTCGTCAAACAGCGCCTGCGCAAGGGCTTTTGCCAGCTCGGTCTTGCCGACGCCGGTCGGACCGAGGAACAGGAAGCTGCCCAGCGGACGGTTCGGGTCTTGGATGCCCGCACGGGAGCGCAGGATGGCTTCGCTCACGCGTTTGACGGCTTCATCCTGCCCGATGACGCGCTGATGCAATGTGTCTTCGAGGTGGAGCAGCTTCTCGCGCTCGCCTTCCATCAGCTTCGCCACCGGGATGCCCGTCCAGCGGCCGACGATTCGGGCGATTTCCTCCTCCGTCACCTTGTCGCGCAGCAGGCTGTCCTCGCCCTTGGACTTCTCGGCGATGGCTTCCTCCGCCGCCAGTTCCTTCTTGAGCTTCGGCAGCTCGCCGTACTTCAGTTCTGCCGCCTTGTTCAGGTCATACTGACGCTCGGCGCGTTCCATTTCGGCGTTCACGCGTTCGATTTCCTCGCGCAGCTTGTTCACCTTCGTGATGGCGTTCTTTTCGCTTTCCCACTTCGCCTTCATCTGGTTGAACTCGTCGCGCTGCTCCGCCAGCTCCTTCTGTACCTCTGCAAGACGTGCCTTGGTCAGCTCGTCGTCGTCCTTCTTCAGCGCCGCTTCCTCAATTTCCAGCTGCATGATGTGGCGGTTGATGTCGTCCATTTCTGTCGGCATGGAGTCGATTTCGGTACGAATCATGGCGCACGCTTCATCCACAAGGTCAATCGCCTTGTCGGGCAGGAAGCGGTCGGTGATATAGCGGTTGGAGAGCGTTGCGGCGGCAATCAGGGCGTTGTCCTGAATCTTCACGCCGTGGAACACTTCGTAGCGTTCCTTGAGACCGCGCAGGATGGCAATCGTGTCTTCAACAGACGGTTCGCCCACCATGACCGGCTGGAAACGGCGCTCCAAAGCGGCGTCCTTCTCGATATACTGGCGGTATTCATTCAGCGTCGTCGCACCGATGCAGTGCAGCTCGCCGCGCGCCAGCATCGGCTTCAAGAGGTTGCCGGCGTCCATTGCGCCGTCCGCCTTGCCTGCGCCGACAATCGTGTGCAGCTCATCAATGAACAGCAGGATGCGCCCTTCGCTGCGCTTGATTTCCGCAAGCACCGCCTTCAAGCGCTCCTCGAACTCGCCGCGGAACTTCGCGCCGGCAATCAGGCTGCCCATATCCAGCGAGAAAATCGTCTTGTCTTTCAGCGAATCCGGCACGTCGCCGCGCACGATTCGCTGCGCCAGCCCTTCGGCGATAGCGGTTTTGCCGACGCCCGGTTCGCCAATCAGCACCGGGTTATTCTTCGTCTTCCGGCTCAAAATACGGATGACGTTGCGGATTTCGCTGTCACGGCCGATAACCGGGTCGAGCTTATGCTGCCGCGCCATCTCCACAAGGTCAGAGCCGTACTTCTTCAGCGCATCGTACGTTTCCTCCGGGTTGTCGGTGGTCACACGGGTTGCGCCGCGCACGCCGGACAGCTCCTTCAGAAACTTCTTCTCGTCGTAGCCCATGCGGGTCAGAATTTCCTTGACGTGGGCGTTCGGCTTCGACGCGATACCGAGGAAAACATGCTCAACGGAGAGGTACTCGTCCTTCATCTGCTTGGCGCGGTTTTCCGCCTCCAGCAGGGCTTTCTCGAAGTCCGGGGAAATATAAACCTTGTCTGCCTCGCGGCCGGGGCCAGACACGCGCGGAATCCGGGACAGCGCATCATTCAGCGCCGCACGGAAAGCATCCACGCTGATGCCGCACCGGGTCAGCAGCTGCGGGATGAGCGCCTTCGCATCTTCCGTCAGGGAGAGCAGCATATGCTCCTCATCCACCTGCATGTGCTGATATTCCACCGCGATTTGTTGGGCGCGCTGGAGAGCTTCCATCGTTTTCTGGGTGAACTGGTTCGTGTTCATAACCAAACCTCCTTCCGAGGGTTTGACTTTCTTTGACTTTCGTCAGACTCTATTGTATTCATTTTCTCCTGTTTGTCAAGAGGTTTTTTTGAAAACTTTTTGTGAACAAATGAGAGGAATGAGGTCATCAGTATTCCGTGCTGAGCAGAAAATCCGCAATGTGCATGGTGCGGATGCCCTGATAGTTGCCGCCCGCAAACGCATCTGTGGTGAGTACATATTTGGGGTAGTTGTCGCGAATTTCCAGCAGACGCTCATACTCCCGCTTGGCGGTCTTTTCTGAGCGAATCTCCTGCGTGACCTGAACGTAGAGCCTTTCGTTCTGCCGCTCTGCAACAAAGTCGATTTCGCCGCCGTCGGTTTTGCCCACGTTGACTGTGTACCCGCGGCGGCAAAGTTCCAGATAGACGATGTTTTCCAAGCTGGCGGCGACGCTGTCCGCGTCATAGCCCAGCACGCTGTACCGCAGGGCGACATCCGCCAGATAGAATTTCTCCTGCGTCTTCAAGAGCTCGCGCCCCTGCAAGTCATAGCGGATGCAGCGGTGCAGCAGGTACGCCTTTTCGAGCTTCTCCAAGTAGTTGTAAACTGTTTCGTTGTCCAACGAACGATGCTCCGATTTCAGATAGTCGGCAATGGACTTCGCGGAGAAGGTGTTGCCGACGTTGTTGAAGGTGTATTTGACGATACGCTCCAACTGGTCGATTTTCCTGATTTGACTGCGGCGGACGATGTCGGAAAAAATTGTGGAATTGTAAATATCGCGCACGATGGTGTAGACTTCCTCCTGCGAATGGGCTTGTAGGTGCGTCGCCGGAAATCCGCCGAGACGGACATAGTTCGCCAGCTCTGTTTTTGCGTCGCTGACGGGCGCATACTGCCGCTTGAACATCAGATATTCGCCGAAAGACAGCGTGAAAATGCGGAAGGAGATATACCGCCCGGTCAGGTAAGTGGCGATTTCGGAGGACATCATGCGGGAATTCGAGCCGGTGACATACAAGTCCGCATCAAAATCGGACGCCAGCGAATTCACGACCCGCTCCCATCCCTCGATTTCCTGCACTTCGTCAAGGAACAAGTACGTTTTCCCTTCTGTTGACAGGCGGGATTTCAGCTGCTCATACATGTCCTTTGCGGTCAAATCCACATATTCCATCGAATCGTAGCGGCAGCTGATGATGCGCTCGTCGGGAATATGCCGCTCCGTTTTCAGGCGCTCCATAATCATTTTGAGAATGGTGGATTTCCCGCAGCGGCGCACGCCGGTGAGAATCTTCACAAACGGCGTATCGGTGTACGCCATGATTTTGTCCATATATAAGGGTCTATCAATCACAAAAATCACCTCCGATAAGGGTAGTATATCCTAAAATGAGGGGCAAGTCAAACATTTTTGCGATTATACTCCGAAAAACTTCATAAATATAGCAGCACTTGCGGTTATATTCCGAACAACCCATTTCCCCGACACCAAAAGAGGGCAGCCTATGCCGCCCTCTTCACGATGATATGCGCCCATCACTTTTTCAATGCCGCAAAAGGCTCGTCAAGGTTTTTGTATCCCGGAACATTCGGTTTTTTCGCAATCCGCGCGGGAATGGCAAGATGCGCTGTACTTGCATTCCCCTCGATTTGACACGCCCCCTTCAATGCGCTATAATCATCTCCGAAACCATCGTACAGGAGGTCAACCCATGATTCGACGGGCGACAGAGGCGGATCTGCCGGAAATGCGGCGCGTGTTTGATGCCGCGCGCGCGTATATGGCAGCGCAGGGCAATCCGAACCAGTGGGAGCCGGGGTATCCGACGGACGAGGTGCTTCGCGGCGATATGGCGCGCGGCGGACTGCATGTTCTGGCGGATGATACGGGGATTTACGGCGCGTTCGCGTTCCTGACCGGGGATGACCCGACGTATGCGGAAATTGACGGCGCGTGGCTGTCTGACCGCCCGTATGCGACGATTCATCGCGTTGCGTCGGACGGGACACATCGGGGCGTGTTTGCCGAGGTGATGGCGTTCGCGATGGCGATGCAGCCGCACTTGCGAATTGATACCCATGCGCTCAATCTTCCGATGCAGCGCCAGATTGAGCGGTTCGGGTTTCGGTACTGCGGCGTGATTCAGTGCCGGAATGGGGCGAGGATGGCGTTTGAGCGTCTACCGGAAAAGAAGTGATTTTGCACTGCGCAGAAAAAAACGCCTGAAGGTGTATAATGCTCATGGAGACTTTCATGCAGGAAGGAGTTCGGAAGGCTAACACTCGAATTTATCGGCGGCTTTTTTTCTTGTGAGAACAATATAAAACAGCAAGCTGAGTGAAAAGGCTCGGCTTGCTGTTTTTCAACCTCCATAAATGCCAGACTGCATAAAAAGAGCAGGAACATGGGAGTGCGCAAAGGAATCGGAAGCCTTATAGGGGGGGATTGACCCGCTCCGCGCGTTTATCCTCTTTTTTACCCCAACAAGTCTTTTAACCAGCCGATTGCCTCGGTTTCCTTGTGCACATCCGCGCGCAGTTTCTTCTTCTCCATGTCAATTGCATCCCGATATACCCGAATTTCCTTCGCAAAATCCCCGCCAATCTCCGCGCGACGCTGATACACGCTCCTTGATGCTTCTTCAACTTCCGCCTTATCAAAGTTGATATTTGTCCCAAAGTACAAATTATCCTGATTTCCCGCGCCCCAGTTCATATCATTCAGCGTATCAATCACCGCGGGCGAGAAATAAATGGAGTAGCTTTCCAGGCAGTTATTAACCGTCGCAACATATTGGTCAACAGCCGTCGCCGGGTCGTGGCGCACCAAGCAGTCAATGATGTGCTGGCACAGGGCAATGGTCTCCTGCGGGGCCTGATGCGGCACAATCGGGCGCTCGTACATCAAGCCTAAGAGGTACTTCTGGCAGTAGCGGAAGGCGTTCAGCACCTTGCGAATCAGCGGGCGGCCCGCCTGACGCAGGCGAGCCATTTCGGCGATATCACCGGCTTCATCCGCGGCAAGATAGCGCGCGTTCAGGGTGTCGATGCGCGCTTTCAATGCCTGTGCGGGCGGCAGAAGGGATTCGACAACGCTGCGGTACAAAGCAGCATCCGCGCCGGACTGTGCGAAGATGTCCGCATCCAGCGCATCTTTCAGGCGTGTATACTGCGCGGTGAAATCCAGCTGCAAGGCGGGCATCTGGTCGATGTAAATCGCCAGCGCGCCGTAATAACGCAGGTTGAACGCCATCACCGCGTCGTTGTAGGTATCGGGCGTGTCGTACTGCGTATGGTAATAGTCGATGTAGAACGGGTGAACGTGTTCCATGTCCTTTTGCAGCAGGAAGCCGTTGACCGTGGATGGAACGCCTGCCGCGTAGTAGGAGAAATCATCGGAATAGGTGTAGGTCTGATAGCCTTCGGTCAGCACGCCATCCGGGAAGCAGCCCTGCGGTTTGGGCGCGTAGGGATAGCGCGTGGTGAAGTCGCGCAGGAGCGAAAACATTTCCGGCGCGGAATAGGTTGTGGTGTACGTCGCGAACTCATACGCGGGCAGCTCGAAATTCAGGAACGCCAGCGTTTTGCCGACCCACTCCGGGTGCAGGGTGTTAATCATTTCCCACGCGCCGACCGTCCAGTCGAACTGCGTGTAGCTCGATCCCCATTCCTCCGCGCCGTGCAGGCAAAACACGATGTCATTTTCCGGCTCGAAACCGATGTCCAGCATGGCTTTTGCGGCGGCCAGCACCAGCCCGACGGCACAGCAGTCATCCTGAAAGCCCCAGAAGTGCGTGTCATAGTGACCGCCGAGGAGAATCTGGAATTCGGAGGACTTGCCGCGGATGCGCCCGGTGACGTTGTAGGTTGTCCCCTTGCCGATTTCAACGGTGTTATCCACCTTCAGCGTTCCCAGTACAGTGCCGTGCGGCAATTGCGCGCGGATTTCACGGCTCGCGCGAACGCCGATGGAGCAGGTTGGGATGCTCGTCGGGCCGCAGATATCCTGACTGTTCAGCGCGTCGTCCGCAACCTGCCCGAAACCGCCGACGTTCGCCGCGAGAATCGCAGCCGCGCCCTGATGTTCCGCTTCCAGCATGGGGTAGGTAATCCACCAGTCGGCGCGCTGGTCAATATCCACCAGCACGATTTTGCCCTTGACATCTACCCCCTCATAGTCATACATTGTGCCGCGCCCGACATAGACAATCGGGGCGGTGATGCCTTCGGGGACGGTGGATGCCGTGGCGTAGGTATAAACAGGGTATTCCGTGCCGTTCACGGTGAAGGATGCGCCGTTGAACTGCCACTTATCGCACTTCGCCGCCGCCTTTTCGACGTCGGACAGCCCAATGCGGCGCATTTCGTCCGCGAGATAATCCGCCGCGGCGTGTTCCGCGTCGCTGCCTGCCTGACGACCGCCGTAGGTGGCGTTATTATGGAGATGGAGGTCAGTGGCGAGGCGGTGCGCGATGGAATAGGCGTACTCGGAATTGGCGGCGCTGCTGAACGCGTCGTGGAGGGACTGCAAAGAGCGTCGCTGATGCGCGGCGGGGGATTCGTCGGCGCGGGCGCACGAGGGCAGCAGCAGGATGCAGACAAACAGGATGAGCAGGAAAATGAACATCGTAAATCCCTCCTAATGCAATGAAATCGCAGGGGTTTCGCGCCTGCGGGCGCGACAAGGGAGCAATGAAAACAGACGAAGTCTGCGGTCGCCCTCTTGACCCCTTCGCATTCCCTCCCATGTTCCTGTGCAGCAGTGTTTATGGGGGAACGAAGGGGTACACAAACTAAATCAAAGAAACAATAAAAATCTACTATGCAAGAGGGCACCGAAGCAGTCCAGAGGGCGATCGGAAAGCCCTCTGGTCGCCTCCGCAGAGGCGAAACCCTGCATAAACACGCGAGAACAGTAAGTAGATGCAACTAACTCAATCGCGAAAAGGGTGTCGAGAGGGTCGAAGACCCTTCGCGGGTGCAGGGCAGAGCCCTGCCGGAGTCCAGAGGCAGAGCCTCTGGCGCCTCCCCATAAAAAATGCGACTGCCAGCGCAGCCGCATGATACGTTGGTCAGATGTAGTCGGAAATGTAGGGGGCTTCATGCAGCAGCGCGTGGTCAAGACGGGCAATCGCTTCGTCAGAGCCTGTGATGCGCCCGATGCGCGCTAACTTCGCGGCGGTCTTGTAGCCGATGAGCAGGGTCGAGAGCGTCGCGATGCTCATGCGCAGCTCGTAGTCCGGGTCGCGGTCGGTCAGCGTGCAGTTCCCGCCCTCGAACCAGACGCGGAACGGGCGGTTGTTCCACGGCAGAAAGGCATCATCAATATCCAAATCGAAGCAGACACCTTTTTCCTCCGGCGAACAGTGGTAGAGGTGCAGGAACTCTTCCACATCGACGATGCGCCCCATGATGTACGGGCGAATCATCTCGCGGATATCGCCGTCATCCATCTCAAAGGCAATCGGCTCGTTGAAGTAGGAATTGCCGCGCACCTCGTCAATCATCGAATCATGCGCACGGATGTATTCCCACAAGCCTTCATGCGCCTCACGGTTGATGTAAATCATTTCCTTGATGTGCATGATATCATCCTTGATGAGGTAGACCATGTAGCCCATCGGGGTAGCGTGCTGGTCGTAGTAGACGGCGACGACGGTGTCATCCTCGTCCCAGCGCCAGTATTCCTCCCACGCCAGCGAGTTGCGGAACAGGCACCCGTGGGTGCTGCTGGCAAAGCGCGTGTGGAGGTTCATAAAATCCTTGTTTTCCCAGTTGACACGGCGGACATAGCCGGGCGCTTTTGCCTTGGACGGAATCTGCCTGTCCTTGACGGTGAAGGAGATTTTGTTGGAGATGATTTCCCAGCCGAAGCGGCGGTAGAGCGGGATGGAGTAAGGGAACAGCATCCCGAAGGGCTGTTTGCGCTCCCGCATGTGTACCAGCGCCTGGTACATCAGGCGCTTCATGATGCCGCGCCCGGTGTATTCCGGGTAGGTGCAGACGCTGGTGACGAACCCGATGGGGTACACCGAGTCGTAGATATTCGCCTTCAAGGGGTAGACGGCAATCTGCGAAATGAGGGTTTCGCGGTCAAAACAGCCCAGTACGTCCGCGCGCTTGAGCACGGGGCACTTGGACTGCTTGATTTCCTCGTCCTTCCAACCGGTGTCGAACAGTTCCTGCTCCGTCACCTGAAAGGCATAACGAAGCAGGGCGTTGTACTGGTCAAGGTCGTCGGTCGTCAGCGGTCGTATCTGATAGCCCTGCGGCAAATCCATGCTCTGTTCCATGTAGGGAAACACCTCCTGCGTTACACTGAAATTGTAACGCGAAACGCCGGTGAAGTCAAGGGGAAAAGCGCTGCCGGACTTTTTCAAAATGCGAAGGTTGCACAAATGCGCTTCCTATGCTATAATAAAATGTCCACGGAATGTTCATTAGCGGACATTCCGCGTTCAGACACTTTGCGAATATACCGGGGCGCGCAGGCTGCTCCGTTTTGAAACATTGCAGCAGGAGGTGAGCCGGCACTATGCCGGATACCATGTTCATGAAAGAACGAATGCTCATCACGGGCGGTCACGCGCTTCAGGGAACGGTACACATCAGCGGCGGTAAAAACACGGCGGTGGCGGTCATTCCCGCGACGCTGCTGTGCGACGAGCCCTGCACCATTGAGAATCTGCCGGATATTTCGGATGTTCATGCGCTGGTGGATATTCTTTGCAGCCTTGGCGCAAAGGTGAATTACGAGCCGAACCGCTTCATGACCGTTGACCCGCGCCCGGCGGAAGGTTGGCAGGTCTCCTACCGCGATTCGCAGCGCCTGCGCGCAAGCTACTACCTGCTGGGTGCGCTGCTGGGACGGCGTGGTCAGGCGGAGGTATACCAGCCCGGCGGATGCGAAATCGGGTCGCGCCCGATTGACCAGCACCTCAAGGGCTTCCGGATGCTGGGCGCGAATGTAGAACAGATGGGCGGGCGCATCAAGGCGAAAGCGGATCTGCTGACGGGCACGGACGTTGTTTTTGACTGCGTATCTGTCGGTGCGACGATTAACGTGATGCTCGCCGCTGCCAAGGCACACGGCACGACCATTATCTACAATGCCGCCAAGGAGCCGCATGTCGTGGATTTGGCGAACTTCCTGAACTCGATGGGCGCGCGCGTCAAGGGCGCGGGCACGGATGTTATTCGCATCTTCGGGCGCGATTATCTCCACGGCGCGAACTACACCGTCATCCCTGACCAGATTGAGACGGGCACGCTGATGATTGCGGCGGCGGCGACGCACGGCGATGTGGAACTGACAGGCTGCATTCCGACGCATATGGAAGCGCTGTCGGCGAAGCTGCTGGAAATGGGCGCGCGCGTGACGGAATCCGACGATACCCTGCGTGTGCGCGGAACGCTGTGCGGCTACCGCGGCGTGAACATCAAGACGCAGGTGTATCCGGGCTTCCCGACTGACCTGCAGCAGCCGATGAGTACGCTGCTGACGACGGCGATGGGGCAGTCCATCGTCCGCGAAACTATCTTTGAATCGCGGCTGAAGCATCTGACCGAAATTGGGCATATGGGCGCACACGTTCAATTCGTGGACAACGCGACGGCGATTATCGAGGGCGTGCCGGAGCTGTACGGCGCACCGGTAACGGCCACCGACCTGCGTGCGGGCGCGGCGCTGGTGATTGCGGGCCTGATGGCGCGCGGCGTGACGGAAATCTACGAGCCGGAGTACATCGACCGCGGCTATGAGCATCTGGAGGACAAGCTGTGCTCGCTGGGCGCGGAAATCCGGCGCGAGAAGTTCGAGTGACGGGGTTCCGAAGGATGACCATGAACCGTTCAAAATTCATGGCTTCGGATATTGATATATGCCGGGCAGCATCACATCCCTTGCTGTTGGATGCGCTGACTGCGACGGCTCCATGAATCAGGCGCTTGACTGCTGATTCCGTGGGACAACCTGCGTGCCTTCGAGTGAACTTCAAGTGAATTAGGATAACAAAACAGCCGCAGAGCAAACAGGAGGTGTTGGCGATGCGGAATCCATTTGGCGTATTGGGGTTGGAAGCGTCTGCCGACGCGGATCAGGTGCGCGCAGCATATCGCAAATTGGTAAAAACTTGCCATCCCGATAAATTTCAGGACGAAACGGAACGAAAAGCCGCGCAGGAAAAAATGATTACGCTGAATCTGGCGTATGAGGAAGCGATGAAGCTCGCGGTCAACCGGACGACGGCATCCGCTGCTTTCAACCGCGAACTTGACCAGCAGGATGCGCTGACACTGGCGGCAAAGATGCTCCGGCAGGATAATCCTGAAGCGGCACTGCGGCAGCTCCTGCGCGCATCTACCCGCGACAGTGCGTGGTACGCCATGCAGGGCAAAGTGCTCATGGCGCTGGAACAGTATGAATCAGCGCACCAGTCCTACCGCGAGGCGATTCGCCGTGAACCGAACAACAACCTGTACCGACAGGGGGCGCTGGACGCGGCGGTGGCGCTGAAAAAGTCGCGGACACCGTGGGGTCGCATTCAGAAGCTGATTCGCCGCTGGAAAAAGGAACACGGAGGGGAAAAAAGATGAAAAGGCTGCTGTCGCTGCTGCTCTGCGCGGTACTGGCGCTGTTCTGCGCGACGACCGCACAGGCGGCCGGCGTGTCCATCACACTTACGGCATCGGAATACGCGCTGCATTATGCCTTTGATGCGGGCGCGCAAGACCCGTTCGTCATCCTCGAATACACAACGCCTGCCGAAAAAGGCTGGATGATGCTGTACAGCGAGGACGGGCGCTTTGAAGGGGATATCGCCCTTGCATACTCTGGCGCGGGCGGCAAAACAAGCGTTGCGCTGACCTCAGCGCGCACGACGGGCAGCATCGGCAAAGCATCGACGACGCTTCCGAAGGCTGCGGATTATCAGAAGCCGACCGGGAAAAGCAACGCGAAAGTGACGGATTTCGTGCTGACGGAAACGCCGGAGGGCTTCCATTACGCGTTCAACGCCATTGGCACGGACTACATGCTCCTCTACTGGCGAAGCAAGGAACAGACCGTCACCCAGCCGGTTTACCCGGACGAAAACGGGCATTACGAGGGCGACGTCGTCAGTGAATTGACCTTCGCGCGGACGCAGTTCACCGTGCAGGTGAAAAGCGGATCGGGCAGCATGAAGAAAGAAGCAACCGTGCGCAAGGGCTATCAGGCGCCGGAAGCGCCGCAGCGGCAGGAGGGGCGCTTGAGCGGCGTGACCGTCTGCATTGACGCGGGACATCAGGAAAACGGGCGCTTCGTCAATGAGCCGATTGGACCGGGGCTGACTGGCTCGACCAGCGGCAAGGGCGGCATGGCGCAGGGAACCAAGACGAATCGTCGCGAGAGCATTGTCTGCCTGGAAATTGGAATGCTCCTGCGCGACGAGCTGCTTCGGCAGGGCGCGAATGTCGTCATGACCCGCGAAGATCAAACGACGTTCCACACGAACATCGAACGCTGTGAAATCGCGGAAGCGGGCGGCGCGCAGATTATGCTCCGCCTGCACTGCAACAACTCCAGCAACCGCAGCAAGCGCGGCATACAGGTTTACGGCCCGCTGAACAGTGACTATGCCAAAGCGGTTGCGGATGCGGACATCTACCGCGAAATGGGGCAGAAGCTGCTGGACGCGATGAAAACGCGTGTCGGGATGACGCTGGCGAACTCCACGGGCATGGTGCGGCTGAACGACAACTATGTCGGCAACAACTGGGCGAAGATGATGTGCTTCCTTGTGGAGATGGGGTATTTATCGAATCCGGCGGAGGAATATCTGCTGGTGACGCCGGTGTATCAGCAATGGCTGGCGGAAGGCATGGCGGACGGGGTGTATGAGATTGCGGTCGCCCGCGGGTGGGTGCAAGCGCAGTAAGGAAAGGGATTTCGCCTCTGCGGAGGCGACAAGGGGGCTTTGCGGTCGCCCCCTTGACCCCTTCGCCCGTCGCCCTCCGGATGTTAGTATATGGCAGTGCTGCTTAGGAGAACGAAAGGCACACTAACTATATAACAGCTGCGATAAAAACCAACAAACATCAGTGGGGATGCGAAGGAGTCCAGAGGGCGATCGCAAAGCCCTCTGGTCGCTCCCGCAGGAGCGAAACCCTGTACAAACACGCGGACACAGCATGAGTGTGTCACCAACCGAATCGCGCGGAAGGGTCAAGGGAGAAACTCCCTTGTGGAAAGGAAAACGTATGAAACGGAAACTGCTGCTGATGCTGCTGTGCGCGGCGCTGGGATTGGGCGCTGCGCAGGCGGAGGTGTACCGGGTGGAGAACGAAGCGGATGTGCCGGCGGATTGGGCGGAGAAGGATACGCTGCGCCTGACCTGCATTGACACGAACCGCTCAGACGCGATGGTGCTGCAATCCGGCGGGAAGCCATGATGGTGGACGGCGGCGAAGGGCGCTATCGCAAGCGCGTGTATGCGACGCTGGATGGATATGGCATCACGGAACTGAAGTATCTGCTTAACACACACTGCGACGATGACCACCTGCACGGCTTCATCTACCTTATGTACTCCGATTTGTATCAGGTGGATGCGTTCCTGTCGCCCAACACCACGACGTATGTGGACGAAGAGGGCTACCATCAGCAGGCGGTCAAAGCGACGGGGACGAAGAACATCCCCTATGTGCAGATTGGCGACGGCGACGAATTGACGCTGGGCAACGCAAAGCTGACGATTTTCCGCTGCCCCCTGCCGACGGGACAGAACAACCGCAGTGCCGCCTGCATGGTGCAGTTTGGGGATTCGCGGGCGTTCCTGACCGGCGACATTGACAACGAGACGATGCAGTGGTACGCCGCGACGTATGGCGAAAAACTCCGCTGCGATATTCTCAAAGCGCCTCATCACGGGCTGGCGACGATTCCGGACAGCTTCGTGGAGCAGACACAGCCGCAGGTGCTGTTCGTCCCGAACCGCTCCGCCCTCAGCACAAAGGTGACGGCGGGCTGGGTGAAGAACCACATGCCGGGCGCGGCGCTCTACTTCTCCGGCGACGGGACGGTTACGATGCTGACCGACGGCACGGACTGGTATATCTGGCAAGAACCGAATTACGTCGACCCGCAATAAGGAGGGGCTGCTGATGAAACGCATGATGCGTCTGCTGTCGCTGGCGCTGTGCCTGATGCTGGTGCAGCAGACGGCGTTTGCCGCGATTCCGGAGGATTACGTTGTCCGCCACGGCGACCGCGAATCAAAAAAAATCGCGATCACGGTGGATGACGGCTGGAACATGGATGCTGTGTATAAAATCCACGAATTGAGTATTGAACTTGATTTCCCGGTGACGTGGTTTATCGTCGGCAAGCTGTTCTGCGCGGAAGACCGTGAACTGTGGGAAGACGCGCTGGCACACGGCGATGAGTTCGGCAGCCATACATGGAAGCACGCGCAATTGCTGGAATACTCCGAGTCCAGCGCGGATGTGCAGGTGCGTCTGTCGCAGGAGCGCGTGGACGAGGTGCTGGGCTACCACTATCCGCTGCGGCTGCTGCGCCCGCCGTTCGGGCATTATATGAACTCCGAGAAGAACTTCCTGCCGATTTTCTATGCGCACGGCGTGGAGAAGGTTGTCCTGTGGGATGTGGCGCAGACCGAGCCTTATCAGGCGTTCCGCGATACCCAGAACGGCTCGATTTTGCTGTATCACGCGCGAATGGCGGACTATGAGTGCCTGAAAACGCTGATTCCCATGCTGCGCGACGCGGGATTCGAGTTCGTGACGGTTTCTGATTTGCTGGGGCTTGAACCGCTGGTGCTGGACAAGCCCGACGATGCGGAAGCGACCGATGCGCCCGAAGCGACAAAGCTCCCGGAAACGACGAAAGCGCCGGCAGTGACGAAAGCCCCGATGCCGACGAATCCGCCGAAGCCGACGGAAGCGCCGAAGCCGACGGATGTGCCGGAAGCAACGGACGTGCCGAAGCCGACGGACGTGCCGGAAGCGACGGACGTGCCAGAAGCGACGGACGTGCCGAAGCCGACGGACGTGCCGAAGCCAACGGACGTGCCGAAGCCAACGGACGTGCCGAAGCCGACGGACGTGCCGAAGCCGACGGATGTGCCGGAAACGACGGACGTGCCGGAAGCAACGGACGTGCCGAAGCCGACGGACGTGCCGAAGCCAACGGACGTGCCAGAAGCGACGGATGTGCCGAAGCCGACGGATGTGCCGGAAGTAACGGAATAAGCAAACAGCTCCCTGATGGCAGCAAAAATCTGCTTCATTGGGGAGCTGAATTTTTGTTCAAAAACGGAAATTTGTACATTTGTCGTATTATAAAAAACGGGTCAGGGGAATGTGCATCCCTTGACCCATTTTCGGTTACTTATCCGCCGGACGGTGCGCTGCTTCCCAATTGTCATAGTCATCCAGGAAACTGTATTCCTTTTCGCCGATTTTCCAGCCCGGCATGGTGTCCAGACTGACGGCGTGAATCGCGCTGAAGACGTTCTTCTCTACATCGGGGTTCGTCTCCCGAAGCGTTTTCAGCAGCTGCTTGATTTCCGCGCGCTTCGAGTTGCCGATGCCATCGCCGCTTTTGTCGCGCTCTTCGGTCAGGCGGCAGGCGCAGGCGATAAAGTGCAGGGCGTTGAAATCGCGCCAAGCGCAGATGTCCTCCTCGTGGATGCAGTACATTGGGCGAATCAGCTCCATGCCGGGAAAATTGCGGCTGTGCAGCTTCGGCAGCATGGCCTGCAGCTGGGCACCGTAGAACATACCCATGACGGTCGTCTCCACAACATCGTTGAAGTGATGCCCAAGTGCGATTTTGTTGCAGCCCATTTCCTGCGCACGGTCGTAAAGGAAACCGCGGCGCATCCGGGCGCAGAGGTAGCAGGGATTTCGCTCGGCGATTTTCGTTGTCTCGAAAATGCTGCTGTCAAAAATGCGGATGGGGATTTCCATCAGGGCGGCATTGTCGATGATACGCTGGCGGTTTTCAGCATTGTAGCCGGGATCCATGACGAGAAACTCCGTCTCGAAGGGAATGTCGGTGTGGCGCTGCAGCAGTTGCATCATTTTCGCCAGCAGCATGGAGTCCTTGCCGCCGGAGATGCACACAGCGATGTGGTCGCCGGGAGCAATCATTTTGTACTGCTTGATGCCGCGGACGAACGGCCGCCAGAGCGGTTTGCGGAAATCGGAGAGGATGCTGCGCTCGATGCGTGCAGCAGGGGATAGGGTACGCGGCATGGGGCGTACCTCCTTTGTCGAGAGAATTGGTGTGTTTACCGCGTCTATTGTAGCATACTTTCCTGCGTTTGTCATGGAGAAAATTCGCCGATACCGCATACTGTTTCCGGATTGTTCAGTCCTGTCCATCCTCATTTTTCTTCGGCGTGATGCGCGATAAGACTGGATTGCGATAATAACCATCGGGGTCAAGCTGCATGGTTTTCATAATCGCCGCCGCATCCAGTTCCGCATTGTCAAGCCCATCGTACATTTCAGCAGGCTGACCGCCGCAGTTTGACCAAAGATGACTGTGATTGTTCAATTCACAGAGGCGGTTCGCGAATGTTTCAAACTGCGGCTTGGTAAACTGAATGCCGGCTTCTTCAAGCAACTCCACATAGTAAGAAAATTGATCGCAGACAAACGACAGCAGAATCCCGCGCTGGATTTTTTCCATGATGCGCTGCAAATATGGCCTGTTTGCTTCTTCGGCAACCGCTTTTTTGCGCCACGCCGCCTTATAATCGTCATAATCCCAGTGGTCATCTTTTGTCCAGAATACAACCTCTGACAACGCCTTGCCGCGCAGAGGCGTGCCGTCGGGCGCAGTGGTTTTGGCGTTCGGAGCGACATGGAGGTTTGCCAGAAAGAAGCGGAGAGAACGCGCTTCTGGCGTTTCCCAGAAATAATTCGGGTCGGCATACGCATAGAACACATCGTGTGCGGGAACGACACAGGGCTTATCGTCCTGATAGCTCAACAGCTTGTAATACTCATTCAAGCCCCAAACGTTCGGGTAAATCAGCATTCTATGAACCAGCTCGGCATCCTGAATGCTGATGGACGTCTCCTCTTCGTACAGGTCAGGCAGCAGCATGATGGCATAGGCATGCTTTTCAACGCGCACAATTTCCGCAAAGGAAAAGAAATCCTTGCGGAGAATCTTTTTCTTGGCAGTCAATTCCGGCTCAACATGCTGAAAAAGCTCCCATGCGTGCCAGAGTGTCATCGCCCCATAAAGATTGGCACAGGCATCAAAGAAACGGTGGAGGAGGCCAAGACGCGCTTGCCCTTCTGCGGTGCTGTTGTCAAGTCGATGATGGGTGTCGATGGCAAGCCGTGTGTATAGGCGCGAGAGTTCTGTTTTGCTGACGGGTTTGGGCATTTTGACGCTCATGCGGATTCCTCCCTTCAAGCGGAAAAACAACTGCTTTCATCAGCTATTATAACACGAAATCACGATGGGGCAAAGGAAATTTTCTTTTTTGCAAAAGCGGTGGAAAATGCGGATTTTCCCTTGACGGACAGGGCGAATTTTGCTACAATAGACCTTTGACTGAGGGGCATTTTCCTCTCGGCTTCTTAGGGGAGTGATACTATTTCTGGATTCACCTGCGCCATTTGCTTGCGCCTTTTCATCCGGAAATAGTATGAATACGGAAAGGAAAACAACATGTCAGAAAAACAGGAACAGCAGAACACGGAACGCAGCCGGATGCTGGGCACGATGGAGATGCGCAAGCTCGTGCCGACGGTGTCCGTGCCGATTATGGTGTCGATGCTGGTGCAGGCACTGTATAATATCGTCGATGGGATTTTCGTCGGGCAGTATTCGCCGGATGCGCTGACGGCGGTCAACCTCGCTATGCCGATGCAGATGCTGATGATTGCCGTTTCGACCGGCATGGGTACGGGCATCAACAGCTTGATTTCACGCCGGCTCGGCGAAAAGCGCCCGCATGAGGCGCGCGACGCCGCCCGCCACGGCATCCTGATTGAGGTTGTCGGCTGGCTGCTGTTCGTCATCGTCGGGCTGTTCTTCGCCCGCATGTATATTGGCATGACGAACCCGAAGGCGGAAGTGCTGGAAATGGGCACACTGTACCTGCGCATCGTCTGCACGCTCAGTTTGGGACAGTTCATGTCCATCTGCTTTGAACGCATGATGCAGGCGACGGGCAACACAACGCTGTCGATGATTACCCAGCTGTCCGGCGCGGTGACGAACATCATCCTTGACCCGATTCTGATTTTCAGCTGCCAAATGGGTATCGCCGGCGCGGCGATTGCGACGGTTATCGGTCAGGTCGTGAGCTGCACCGTTGGGTTCGTCCTGAATCAGTGGAAAAATCGGGAACTGCGCCTGACGCATGAGGGCTTCCGTTTCGACTGGAAGACGGTGCAGAATATCCTCGTCGTTGGCATTCCGTCCACCATCATGCAGGCGATTTCCTCCGTCTGCACAACGCTGATGAACATGATTCTGGCAGGTTTTGGCGATATTTATGTGAACGTTCTGGGCGTATATTTCAAGCTCCAGTCGTTTGTCTTTATGCCGGTGTTCGGGCTGTGCAACGGCATGGTGCCGATTGTGGGCTACAACTTCGGCGCGCAGAAGAAAAAGCGCGTCTACGAGTGCGTCCGCGTGTGTCTGGTGTATGCGCTGGTGATTATGGCGGTCGGCGCGCTGCTGTTCCTTGCTGTGCCGAACCTGCTGATGATGCCGTTCGACTCCTCGGCGGACAAGGCGCTGACGGCGGAAGGCTGCGTCGCCCTGCGGATTATCTGCTCGCACTTCCTGATTGCGGCGGCGGGCATTACGCTCAGCACGGTTTTCCAGGCGGTCGGCCGCGGCACATACAGCCTGATTATGAGCCTGTGCCGCCAGCTGATTGTGCTGCTGCCCGCGACGTGGGCGCTGTCCCTTATCGGCCCGAACGCCATCTGGTGGGCGTTCCCGATTGCGGAAATCGTCTCACTGACAATTTGCCTGCTGCTCTACCGCAAGTGCGACCGCGAACTGATTGCGCCGCTGCCGGAAGAATGATAATGATATAGAAACGCCCGATGCGTGAGGGTGGGTTCACGCACCGGGCGTTTTCGTTTTATGATGGTGCTTTTTGAAAGAAGCCGCATTATTTTGAAAGCAACTTCTGATGATAGGCATATTTTCCGCAGAACGGACACGTCATCTTGCGGGCTGTGCCGCGATGCAGTGCCATCACGACGGCTTTCATGGTCGGCACATAGCGTTTTCCACATTCGGGGCATTCGTAATAGCCGGTGTCATGCTCGATTTTCACGCCGACAAAGCAGATGGCAAAAACAACCGCAGCGCCGAATGTCAATAAGGCGATTCCGAGGGCAAGATGGTCTTTCGCCAGATAGCATCCGACAAGAATCATCGTGAGCGATACCGCAATCGTCATGCAGACAAGCACTTTTTCCAGCTGAAGAATCCGCCGATTCGCTGATTCTTCCTGCTGCTTCATTTCCAGAAGCAATGCATCGAAAGCCTTCTGATGCGCTTCCATCGTCATTCGCTCCCCGCGAAAAAGCTCGCTCAGCTGAATGTTCAGCAGATCGCATAATTCGGGCATAATGGCTGCATCCGGCAGATTTCGCCCGGTTTCCCATTTGGATACCGCGCGGTCTGTGATACCTAACTTTTCTGCAAGAACAGTTTGGGTGAAGCCCTGCTCTTTTCGGCAGGACGCAATGAACTTCCCGATTTTCTCCTGATTCATGTGGAAGCACCTCCCTTCTGGCTGTCATTCTATCACGGAAAAGAGGCTTTGCACACGAACCAGCGGTTGATATGCCCGAAATCGCGATTTCGCGGAACTCTACCGCGGGTTGAGCGGCTTTATTCCGCTTCCGCCGGCAAGAACGGGAGCGTCAGCGCCTCCATGCCCTCGGAGGAATCCATCGCCGCAAGCTCCTCTTCGCGCGCCATCACCAGCGCCCGCAGCGCCTTGTTGATGGACTCGGCATTGCTGTACTTCGGCGTTTTGCTGCCGTCGTAGTTCATGTCAATCTGCATCAGGTGCAGCACATGCGCCGCCAAAGGCCCGGTGATGAACTTCGGCTGATAGTTGTTCACCTGCACGGTGTCGCCCGCCGCGCGGTCAATGCCGGTGGTCTGTACGGGATAGAGGGTGATTTGCTGCCCCTTGTAAGTGCCGTCGTCGCCAAACGTCAGCACGGCGCGGAGCATCAGCGCGGGCGCGGCGTCCTGCACGGCGGGGGTGCGGTTCTTGTTCTCCTGATACGCCTTGCGGTTGCCGCCAAAGCAGAAATTACCCAGCGAGTAGAACGCACTGCGGCTGTTGATGACATCCATGCCCATGACGACGTGCGCATGGTGGCAGATGACCAAATCCGCCCCAGCGGAAATCGCCATTTTGGTGAAGATAGTCTGCGGCTTAGTGCGGTGGCGGCCGTACTCCTGTCCGCCGTGGAGGATAGCAATGACCGCGTCCGCCTGACCGGACTGCTTGATTTCCGTAATCTGCTGGCGGAGATACGCGCCGTTGCCATTGGGGTCTTGCGGGTTGTAGTCGTCCCAGAGCAGGCTCATCAGGCAGATGGTCACGCCGTCCTTGGTGTAGAAGTAGAACTTTTCCGTTTCGGGGTCACGGTTCTTGTTGTATGTGCCAAACCAGCCGAGACCTTCTGCTTCGACGGCGGCAATCGTATCGCGGAAGCCCTGTGCGCCGTAGTCAAACGCATGGTTGTTTGCCAGCGACGCGACTTCCACGCTCGCGGCGGAAAGCACCTTGGCGTACGCTGCCGGCCCGCGGAACCAGTAGCCATCGTCGCCCTTGCCCTTGTCACGCGGGTAAAGGGCATTGTTGTCGGTCAGCACGCCCTCCAAATTGACGACGGTCAGATCATCCTCGGCAAAGAAATCCGCGAAGTTTTTGAGAAAGTACCCCGCGCCTTCGCGCTCATAGACGGCAAAGAAGCTGTCCTCGGCGGTGCGCAGGTAATCCTCGCCGCCAAGGGTGATATCGCCAGTGAAGGTGAGGGTGATGGTCTTGTCCGCCAGCGCGAAAGAGGGGAGAAGACAGAGAAGCAGCAGCAGGCAGGTTATCTTCCGCATGTTAATCCTCCATCACCGTCGGCGGGATAAGGGTGAAAGTGTAGGGATCATCCAGCGTGCCCGTGCCGCCGGAAATCTCGCTCGCGCTCAAAGACAGATAGCACGCGGGCCGCATTCCCTCGTCCAGCGTGATGACGTTGATGCGCCCCAACTCGCCCTTGGACTTGATGCACCGCGCGTGGCGGGCGTCGGAGGAGGACTGGGAGCGCGTCCAATAGGGGGAATGGCCGCCGCGCTGACTGCCGTACTTGAATAGCCCGTTCGCCAGCGCGTAGGGCGTACCCCACGCCTTGCGGCTTTCATTGCTGGTGAAGCCGTACGCCTTGTTCTTCAAATCCGCATCGCTGGCGAGGAAAAACAACCCGAACGTGTCATCCGGGGTCAGCATGGCACGCTCATCGTCCGTGAAGCAGTTCTGGGCGAAATCACCGCAGAGGTAGCGGCTCATTTCGGTTTGGGTGAAGTCACCATTGAAGCCGGACTTCTTCTTGTTGGTGGGCTTGTTGGCGTACTCCTGATAATCGCTGTGGATGGGGCGCGCCTCCAGCACATATTCGCTCAGCAGATACGCTCTGCCGTCCTCAACGCTCAGCACGCGCCAGACAATCGGCTCGATGCCGCCGTCCGCATCCTGTGGGCACTGCCCCAGCGTGACATAGACATAGCCGGATTTGGCGTCGTAGCCGCGCAGGGCCACATCTGCCAGCGCACAGGAGACCATCAGCAGCGCGGCAAGAAGCAGCGCAATGATTCGCTTCATTGTAATAACCTCCTTCAGGTTTGCACTTCCTATCATACCATACCCACGCGCGAAAGTCCACGAAAAACAGCGGAATTTACATTTTGACTGCGGAGGCGGCGTTTCGCTTGCGAAAAACCCAAATTTTTTGCATTTTCCCTCTTGACAGCGCCGCCAAAGGATGATATAATAATCCATGTCGCCGCGGTTCGACCGAAGAACCCCGCGCAGACACCACTTGGCTGTGGTGCAAAGGTCACTGAGCTGGCGAAAGGCTCTGTGCATCGGGAGCAGTACAGGACTTGGGAGCATAGCTCAGCTGGGAGAGCATCTGCCTTACAAGCAGAGGGTCACAGGTT
>ERZ773188.52-NODE-52-length-124000-cov-108.554230_pt1 | contig 124000 bp, 101 predicted proteins | sample MGYA00581011_ERZ773188 | MGnify/ENA primary metagenome ERZ773188 (study PRJEB29015, sample SAMEA2737798) | human gut metagenome | biome: human gut; feature: human-associated habitat; material: faeces | place: China | collected 2012 ...
TCTGATACTCCCCTATAAAAATGGCTATTTATCAACTGTTTGTTGTGACATAGCCATTTATTAAAAGAATTTAGGAGTATTTCAGCTGGCATGTACACCAATAGTTCAAGAAGTTACCTAAAAATGGCAAGCGGTACACCTTGGCGGACAAACGGTACACCTTGGCGGACAGGCGGTACACCTACTGCGGAATACTCAGAAGAAGACGGGACCGGATCAAAGGTCTCCTCTGGCAGGGTGATGGTTTCGTTCTACTTTACAAGCGTATTGAGAGCGGAAGCTTTCAGTGGCCAAAGAAATCGGCTTCCCTGATTGAGCTTTCCCCACAGCAATACCGCTGGCTTATGGAGGGGCTTGCCATCATCCAGCCTCGGGCCGTGAAGGTCATTCACCCCCGCTGCAGCGTATGAAATCTGCATGCTAAAACAGTCGAAAAAGCTAGATTTTATCGAGCTTTTTCGGCTGTTTTATGGTATAATAAATACATGAAATTTCGGTTGTTTTTATAGAATTGAGTGTACCCATGACAGACCGCCGTGAGCAGGAATTACTAGATAGAATTGCAAAACTGGAAAAGGACAAAGCGGCTTTATTAGCTACCGTGAAATTACTTCAGCAGGCCCGTTTTGGTTCTAAATCGGAACGCCGGACTGATCCGGATATGGATGCCGCCTATCCCAGCATCTTTAATGAGGCGGAAACAGAGGCCAAGCCCAGTGTCAAGGAACCGGAACTTGAAATGACTGCGGTTAAAGGCTATGAACGAAAGAAAAAGAGCAAGTCAGCATCTGTTAAGAACTTGCTGGAATCCCTTCCTGAAGACTGCATTGAGAACATAGACATTGACCTGGATGCGGACCGGAAAGTCTGTGACATCTGTGGAAATAAGCTGTCTCCTATAGGCAGGGAGCTTGTTAATACTCAGATTGAGTTTGTTCCGCCAAAGCTTATCTGCAGGCGTTACTTCCAGATATCTTATGAATGCAGGAATTGCCGGAAGAATGACGAACCGCATATTGTGAAGCCGGCAGTGCCCAAGCCTCCGATTCCCCATTCCTTTGCTTCACCTTCTGCCATTGCCCATGTGATGATGCAGAAGTACGGATTAGCCGTACCGCTGAATCGTCAGGAGCGGGAGTGGAAGCAGCTGGGATTGCCTCTCAGCAGGGCAACTCTGGCCAACTGGATTATTATTTCTTCAAATGAGTACCTGAAACCCTTGTGGGACTACATGCATGGTCTCCTTCTCAAAGAAGCCTGTCTGCATGCAGATGAGACTCCGGTACAGGTACTCAATGAAAAAGGACGTAAGAATACCAGCAAATCCTATATGTGGGTCTTTACCAGTGGAGAGTATGAACCATTACATAATATCCGCCTGTTCCAGTACAGCCCGACCAGAAAAGGATCCAATGCCTCGGAATTCCTTAAAGGATTTACCGGTTACCTCCAAACGGATGACTATTCCGGATACAACCAGGTAACCGAAGTTACCCGCTGCCTCTGCTGGGCCCATGCAAGACGAAAGTATGTAGAAGCAGAAACAGCAAAGCAGGATGAATCTTCCGTAAGTCTGGCTGGCGAAGGGCTGGGCTACATACGCGAACTGTTTAAAATTGAAAAAGAACTGCGTGACCTTACTCCTGAGGAGAGAAAGGCACAAAGACTTGAAAAGGAGAAGCCGGTGCTTGATGCCTACTGGAAGTGGGTAGAAAGCAGCCGTGATAAAGTCCTTCCAAAATCCAAGATCAGCCAGGCCTTGAACTACTCCCTGACTAACAAGGAGCAGCTTGAAACCTATTTGCAAGATGGCAGGTGTGCTATATCCAACAACATTGCGGAAAACAGCATACGTCCTTTTACCGTGGGCCGGAAAAACTGGCTCTTTTCAGCGAGCCCGAAAGGTGCTGAAGCCAGTGCCTGCGTATACAGTATTATTGAAACCTGCAAGGCCAATAATATAGATCCGGAGAAATACCTGATCTACATACTCACCGGGATGCCCAATGAAGAGCGTCTCAAAGGTGAGGCAGTATTAGAGAAGTACATGCCCTGGAACACTGTAGTTCAGGAATCCTGCAAATAACATAAAGCCCGAAAGCTTATAGTATGATTATTCTATAACTTTCGGGCTTTTTCAATACACTCTTTTATTTTGCGCTTACAACTGAAGTCCCATAGCTGTACGGAATCCTGTAGAGTAGATGTGGCGGATAGATGGAGAGAAAGAATACGTTCTTACCTGGGGAGGTCTCACGGACACAGCAGAATAAGGCTGTATTTACTGGGCTGTGCTGTGGTTGAAATAAGATTTGCCGTGAGAAGTCAGCAGAGGCCATAGTACCAGATGGCTCATGGACATCTGGGAAGGGCCGAACTTTAGGAGATGTTAGTCAATGAAAGTAACCAACCATGGGCTTAAAGGCAGACAACTTCAGAAAGAAGACTACTGGCAAAAAGTAGCTGCGGAACAGCAAGGATATGCCGGAGTGCCCATCCATGTGAGGATTGCTGAAAACAACAACATCATCGCAGACTTGCATAAGCAGGAATGCGAAAACTAAGGAACCGCCGTATACCGAACGGTACGTACGGTGGTGTGAGAGGTCGGCGGGCCGATGCCCGCCTCCTACTCGATCTCTTCTAATTTTCAAACCGCTTCAGCCGGTAGGTACATTTCTTCTTCGGCTTATTTTCACAGGTAACGTAGATGGTGTATTCCTTCTGATAGAGCGGATTGACTTCATGGGCCATAAGGTCGGAAATGTTTTCTTTATCGAATTTGACGGTGCTGATGGTGCCGTCTTTTTGCTTAATACGGAAAAAGGATTTTTCCATGCTGAGGGTGGTGATAGTGCCAGTGAAGCGCCGGATTTGGCTGGCCTGTTGGCGCCGCTCTACGTAGTCCTTGAGGGCTTTAGCGATGGGGGCGGTGTCTTTGTGGAGGATGGTGAAGGTGCTTCTAGTGGGATGGCGAGTCCAGGTGATGTCCAGGGAGAGGTTGTCTTTGTCCATGTCTCTGTAGAGGGACTGCACTGATTCCAGAATTTCATCAGTGTCATCAGCCAGGCGGTTCATGTCATCCCGATGGCCCAGGGTATACATGATGTCCAGAAGGCGGGTACCGGATTTGTAGAGAATGTTCACTTTTCTTTCTTCATTGGTTCCGTAGAAGAGGGAGCTTGGGTCATTCAAGGCGCCCAGCTGGACGTTGAAGGAACCGGGGCTCATGGCGAGGAGTTGGATTGGGGAATTATAAAATTTCCTTTGCCGTCTGCCGGCCTTGAGAGAGCAGTTATCTATTTTCTTGATGATGTCTTCGCCAATGAGGCGGAGGGTTTCATCCAGGTTTTGGGTGAAGTGATTGAAGGCGGAAAGGGGCATCATGCCGGAGGGGAGGTCGGGGATGGTGAAATGAAGGTTGATGATTTCCCCTTCCCTGGCGATTTCCTTTTCCAGGTCGGCGATGAGCTGCTTTTTCTTTTCATAGGCCTGCCGGTTGATGCTGTCAGCTACCTGCATGGTGAAGGTCACTTTTCCTTCCGGTGCATGGTTCGTGTAGTAGTCCAACATTTTTTCTTCGATGGAAAGTTCCCGCTTCATTTCACTGAGCTGTTTCAGTTTGTCTTGTATCATCTTCGATAGTCCCTTCTGCGTTGCAAATAAAGTAGCCCCGGGAATGGTGGTCTCCGCCGAGACGGAAAAGATTTTCCATCATCTTCTTGAAACACAGGTTAATAAGATAGGAGGGAGAGTTGGAGTCGTTCTCTTCTAAAAGAAGGTGAATGCTGCATCCCATATTCTGTCGTATGCATTCTGCCATGTGAGTAACGTCGGTTTCAGGATGCATGAATTTGGCGAGGGCTGCACGGGTATGTTCATCAGCATTGTTAAAGGCATCAGGGGCGATGACAAAACAGATTTCCGTACATTCCGGTTCCGGCTTATTGGAAATAAAGACGCCGCCAACCCAGACCTGAAAGCAGTCAGTGTGGAGGAGGTTTATAAATTTCCTGATAATACCGAGCATGACCCTGAAAAGCTGTGGGCGTGACTCTGATGGGAACATGCCTTCTACGAAATGCAGGCGGATATGGCATAGGCTGCCCTTGTGGGGGCCGGGCGGCGTGAGGTAGCCGTACTCATCGAAAACGGGCTGTGCAGGTTCGTCCATAGAATCTCCTCTTTTCTTCCGGAAACATATGTTGTTATTGCCTTTATTTTAACATACGGAAAGAGAGATTTGAGGGAAGAGGTTTGAGAATTGAGGATGTAGAGACAACACAGTAGGAGACATCAGATGGTCAGACGACCAGACTTCAGATTGACAGTGTGGCTTGTGACGTTTCATTTACTTATGGTGAGTAGCATGGTGCTGGGAGATTTCTCGACTTCGCTCGAAATGACAGGGATAAGAGAGATTTGAGGAAAGAGAATTGAGGGTTGAGGAGTTAGAGACAATTTGGTGAGAGACATCAGATGGTCAGACGACCAGACTTCAGACTGACAGTGTGGCTTGTGGCATATGCTTCACTTGCGGTGAGTAGCATAGTGCTGGGGGATTTCTCGACTCTGCTTTGCTCCGCTCGAAATGACGGGGGTGGGAGATGTCAGATGGTCAGGCTCCAGACAACAGGAAGGAGGTGTTTTATGCACGACAAAAACACGGATGGTTATCCGTGTCAGTCAGTATTGCGGGCCTCTCAGAATCAGGCGTCAACGCTGGACTGCAGGAAGGAGACTCCCTGCAGCAACCCTGAACTTGTCGTCCGGGAATGCGGGCTCATGCTGTATGTGGATGTAAATCCGTGTTTTCGTCATTGGTATTGCTTCCGTAATTTCCAGGCGCCTGGGGGGATTGCGGGGAGGGCTCCGGAGCTTCCATGATCATCTGCTTGATTTCATTCCTCTCTGGCCCATCCTGCAGGGATGATCACTGGGCTTTTGAAAGGAAATTCATTTCCACAGTTCGCGAAGGAAGTTTCTTTCGCCTCTCCATACATTTATATTGCATAAGGGGTCCTTTTTTACAACCTGTGGATAAAATTTTTTGAAAAAATATGACAACATGATTATGTGAATACAGCACGTCCTTATTCCCTTTATAGTATAATAAATAAAGATAAGGCGAAGAAATAAAAAATCTTCACTGGCAAACGGAAAATGGGCTCCGGGTTGGGGTCATAGAAAGGAGACGAATGAAACTCGATGCTTATGTACAGCAGTTAAAAGGGAAAAAGGTTTTCGCCATGGTGACGGCGGGAAAGTCGCAGGTGGATTTCTACTATGAGGAGAATAATGAGATCCAGGTAAAAGCCATACTGATGGCGAAAAAATATGAAGCGTTTAAGCAGTATGCAATGGTCTGCGGGCTCCTATGGGATGTCATCGCTATAGGGGAAGGCTGGGAGTCGTGCAGGAATTTCCAAAACGGAAGGCTCTTTGTACCGATTCGTGGACCCAAAGGTGTTATGTATGTGGATTTCAAGTATCTGGGAAAATTCAGCAGGGAAGATGGACATACCTATATGGAGCTGCAGAACGGACTGAAACTGGAGTGCTGCAAGAACCTAATGGGCAATGAAGAAAGAATCGAAGAAGCCAGGAAAATCGCCGCAGACATTGGCCTTGTCGACGGTCCTAAGCAGGCGTCCTGCGCGATACTACCGGTGCAGGATGTGTATCCAGTCATAGCAGCTCCGGTGGTCAGAGATGTGTCTTTCGAAAGGCCGCAGCTCAAGGGAGTAGTAAAAAAGAAGAAAACGAAGAAACGAGCGGCCCTTAAAGAGGGTGCTTTGGAAACGGACTTAATTGATGCATTCCCAACAAACGAGGAAGTCCGGACTAAGCAGTGGAAACATACAGAAGATATTGACAGAGAATCTTTTGCTTATAAGACTATGCAGTCAAAGAAAAAGGTGGAGCTGGAAGAAATCGGCGCCAGGCTTTGTGAGCTGATTGCTCAATGTGAAGGAGGGGGAGTATAGGAAAGAGATTTGAGGAGGTAGAGACAATACAGTGAGAGACTTCAGACTGACATTGTGGCTTGTGGCATATGCTTCACTTACGGTGAGTAGCATAGTGTCGGGAGATTCCTCTGTTCAATTTTTATGCCTAATTTTTTTAGTTTCGTGACCAATTTTTGTTGACAAGTGCAAAGGTGGGGCGCCGTCTGGCGGCGCGTAGGTGACGCTTTCGTTTTGAAGGCGTCTTTTTTTATATTGGCCTTTTAGAACTGTAGGCCTTGCATCAATCCAGCATCATGGACGCAGTGCTTTTATCTCATTTCAAGGTCTTTAAAAAAGTCCGGTTTTTTAAAAACTTTCTTGTATGGCGGAAAGTTTTGCATAAAAGCATGCCGAAGAGGGAGACTTTTATATAAAAGTGGTCTGAAATGGGATAGTTTTGCTCGGAAATATACGAACGCGCGTTCTTTACAAGAGGAACGGATGCTGATATTCTACAGGCAGGCCTGGTGAAGTGAATGCTTCACCTTAGAAGAAAAGCTTTTCTTCAATCTTTTCTTATTTTTACCTGTTTACTGAATGGAGGGTAATTATTATGAAAACTTTGAAGGATATTATTGTAGAAGTACAGCATGGAAATGAAGCGACAAAGATGGAACTGTATACACGGTTCCTTCCGCTGGTGCACAAGATTTCCAGGAGCAGGAGCATCTTGTTCAATCGCGAGGATCTGGAACAGGACCTGTGGGAGTATTTCTGGAAGTGTGCCATGACCTATGATCCGAAGAAGGCGGACCATTTCCCGGCGTGTGTATGTAAGCGGCTGCATCTGCATGTGAACTATCTTCTCCGCAGCTGCTGGAAGCGGCACAAGGTGGAAGGACAGTCACTGGAGGGGCTGGACGAAAGGGGATATGAATGCGTCTCCGAAACTCTGGCCATGGAGGAAACGGAGAGGATTCTCCGGAATGCAGACTGCCCGCCCCGCCTTCTCCAGGTGGCACTGCTTCTGGCAGAAGGGATGACAGCGAAGGAAATCCGTGTGGTCATGGGTATCAGCCAGCAGGGAGTTTCCAAACATAAGAAGAATCTGAAGAAGTTCCTGGAGAGCCATCCGGAAGTGGTGAAGCTTCTGAGGATGTGATCAGGACTGGGGTCTAAATCGAATCAGGACTTTGATCGGGATCGGGAGTCAGGGGGGCGGGGCTCACAGCCCTAAACCCGCCTGCCCCATCTATGGGGAAGAGTAACCACGAAGTGGTGGAAGGGAGCCGCCGTAGGCGGCTGCGATTAATGGAAAATAAAAATATGTGCAGGTTGTAAAAAGAGGGGCCTTATGCAATATAAATGTATGAAGGGCCAGAAAATCCATCAGCGTACGGGGTGGTTAATGGCATCTTCTACTGTTTCCCTTTTATTTCTTCACGGAGGACAGGACTATGAAGAAACTGGAACTCACTTTTACCACCACATCTTCCAAGAGCAGCATCAGCATCACCATCGCTGATCCCAAGGAAAATCTGACACTGGCAGAGGTGCAGGAAAAGGCACCAGCCATTGCGGCTGTGCTGGTGAACCGCTCTGGCCTGACAGCGGATAAGCTGTCCAAGGCGGTAATTATCAGTACTACGGAGGAAGCGCTGGCGTAAAGCGCTTTAACGACGAAGGGCTTGGATGATGGTTTCCCGACACCTGCTCTACGATTTCATTTTTAAACGTACCAGACATACCTGGATGGATTTCCAATAAAGGAGTATATGACCATGGCAGCAACAAAGAGCAAGACTGACAGCAAAATGTTAATCCGTGTAGAAAACGGCACCACCACTTCCGGAGCGAAGGCGGTGAAGAACCTGAGCTATTCCCAGCTCCGTGTGGATGCCACGGATGATCAGCTCATGGCAGCGGGAAAGGCCATTGCTGACCTGCAGACCAAACCTCTGGCCGGTATCCGTGTGGTGGAAACCTACGACATGACCGAATAAGCGGCGGCCGTGTGACGTTGTGAAGGAGCGGGTCCGGCGGGTATTTCCTGCCGGGCCCATTTTCTTATATGGCAAGAATTTTAGAAATCTTTACAAGGAGCGTGAATGATGATGCATAAAGATTTGTCGGCACCGCTGGCGGCGGTAGAGATGGTGCTTTTATCCTTTGAAACACAGCTGATCATGTTTATGGTTTTTGTTTTCATGGTTTTCATGGACTGTTTCACCCGCTGGATGGCTTTAGGAGCCGCCTGGCTCAAGAGTCAGGGCTGTACGGCCCCTGGGCTCTGGGAGGCCTTCAGAGCTATTCCGGCGGCGAGAAGGGCGGGACTTATCAGGAGCCAGGTCATGAAGAAACAGGGTATGGAGAAACTGATCCTCTATAATGTGAGCGTCATGACCGCAGCAGGGGCGGATTTTCTCTTAGAGAGCTCCGGAGCCACTCCCTTTCTTACCAGCGCCATCGTGAGCTACCTGGTAGTGACAGAGACACTGTCCATTGTAGAAAATTTGTCGGAAGCAGGGGCAGGGGGATTGGAGCGGCTGGCTCAGCAGGTAAAGAAGAGGCTGTAAGGGAAGAAAGTGGCTGGTAGCTGGTAGCTGGGAGCGCCTAACGGCGCAGTGGCTAGTATCTAGTATCTAGTAGCCAGTACCTAGGAACCAGCCACTAGCCACAAGCCACTAAATACCAGCCACTAGCCACTAGCAACAAAAACCTCACATGACAACAATGAAAGGAGCACAAATGACTCAACTCGGAATCGATGTATCAGAGCACAATGGAGAAATCGACTGGAAGAAAGTTGCGGAAGCGGGCATAGGCTTTGCCATCATCCGGGCGGGTTACGGAAGCGCTTATTTGGACAGCCGGTTTTATGAGAACGTGAATGGAGCCCGTGATGCGGGACTGAAACTGGGGGTGTACCATTTCGGCTATGCCCGTCATGGGGGAGAGCTGGAAGTGGAAAGAGATTTCCTCCTCTCCATCCTGAAGGATTGCGGTCTCCTGCCCAAACATCTTCCTCTGGGTGTCTTCTGGGATGTGGAAGAAGATTCTTATCGGGGAAAGGAGTTTCCAAGGCCGGGGGTGATTAACCGGATGTGCCACGCCTTCTGTGAAGGAACGGCGGCTGCGGGCTATCGAGCAGGCATCTACGCCAGCGCCAGCTGGCTTCAAAGTCACATCAAAGCGGCGGAATTTGCCGGACATACACTCTGGGCCGCCCAGTGGTGGAAGGAATGCACCGTAAAGGAAGCGGGAATCTGGCAGTTTACGGACCATCTGGAAGTGGCAGGGCAGATCTTTGACGGAAACAGGATCCTGGAGAAGACGGATGGTGATGAATGATGAAACGCTGTGCCGTCGCCTTTTGCCTCTTCTTCTTACTTTTCTTCTGGGCTTTGCCGGTGGATGCGGCCTCACCATTTTCCTCGGAGAAAACGTACCGAATCACGGAGACAGAGCTTTCCAGGCTGGAATCGGACTTGGACAGAGCCTTGGACGAGAAGGGGAAACAGAAAGAACAGTCAGAGAGGCTCAGGAAACAGTTCAAGACCTTGGAGAGTCAATCGGAAGAGAGGAAGAAAGCCTTAGAGACGGTAAGGAAATCCTTCGAAGAATACGCCGAAGAGGAGCGGAAAAAGCAGAAGAGACTTAGAAGGGAGAGAAATGGGGCTATAGGACTGGCAGGACTTTTGGCAGTGGCACTGGTGGCTCGTGCCTGATGGCGCGACCGGGGCCGGGATCGCGGTCGAGGTCGGGATCGAAGATCGAGGAGCGGTAGGGAGGGCATTTTGAAAATTATAAATTGTAAATTGTAAATAGCCAATGAAAGTGGCGCCCAATAGGAATATGGGGCGCCACTTTTATTGGCGGTCGCTGGAAGCAGATGATACTCAATGAGCGAAACAAGTCAAATCTGTAGTCGTCAGTGGTCGTAGCAGCAGCGGAAAAATACATTGCGATACTTAGTGCAAAATTTTACTCGGTAGGGGAATTTTCCAGAGACAATAAAAGAGGAAAGCCTCCCTTTGAGTGGAAATGTTATAATTTCCGTGCACAAATAAAACAAAGAAAGGGCTTTCCTCATGGATATTATAACAAAAACTGGAGAAATTTGGAGTGAAAATGCAATTGGTGCAGTCATTTCTCTCATTAAGGAATCTGATGACTCTATCGAGGCTGAAAGGAAGCTAACTCATTAGCGCGAAGAATTGAACTGTCAGCTTATAGCTATGGCTCTGAGATGCCTACTAAATAACTTAAATAGTGCAAAATAAAAATAGTATCTGATAGAGAGCTGCCGTGTAGAAATAAAAGGCACCTCTTTTGCATCCATCCCCGCAGGCAGTTAACATTTTCCGGCCGGGAATCATTTCCTAAAACCACCACAAAGAAACCCGGTGTCTCCAACTTCCCATCATGCCCAATGTGTTCGGTGTTTGCATGGTCTACGGCCGCTGCTACACTTGGTACGATGGCGCGCGCCATACATGAGTTTCCCGTCATTTTTGCCCTGTAGGGATTTTCTGGAGTCCTGAGTTTCTCTGTGTTTTTCAGTGTTTGCTGAATTTGTTACCTTTCCGGAAAAGGTGGAGGGGAGAAAGGCGGTACCCTTCCTTGAATTCCGGCATTCCATTCCTGCATTTCCTATGGCCATCTTGGAAATATATGGAATGCTTTCTGTCAAACCGCGGGCCTTTTCTTGTCCCTCTACTATATAAATAACGGCAGGCTGCGATTTTTGAAAATTATAGAAATTTTTACTGTTTTTTACATGTAGCCGGATTGACCGGAAAAATATCTTCTCTGGTCTCAGGAGATTCAGAAAGAATGTAAATGAAAAATCCTATCGGATGTGGATAGTATCTCATACTCGATGGGATTTTTAACATGCATCGATCATTTAAAGCTTTCAGTCCGTGAAATGTTCTCGAAAAGATTTGTTGACAGAGGTCCGGTCAAGACATATAATACATACATATACATATATACATATATACATATATCAAAGGAGCGATTAGAATGGCTGGGAAAATGTGTCCAAAATGTGGAAGACTTACTTTTTTTCAAACCCTCACCGGTCGGAAATGCACGAAATGTGGATATGAAATGATTCTTGCACCGAATGGCGGAAAAGGCGGACGTGGAACAAAATGCCCAAACTGTGGGAAAATGACAGTTTTCAATAACCGCTGTCAGAATTGTGGTGCTACCTTTAAAATGGGGAAATGAAAAATCCCATCAACTATGAAATACTTTTCAAAGTTGATGGGATTTTATTCTTTATCCATCAGGGATATCCGATTATTTGCTGACTGGTGCAGCATTAATCTGTACAATAGGGATAACAACAGGAAATGAAGAATCCCTTTGAAAGGGCAGGATGAAGCTTCATGTTGCAGAGATAAAAAACAAACCGAATGAGATGAGTCTTCAAATCTGCAAGAATCGTAGGCTGTTTCGGCGCTGTCTGATATGCTTCCCTGATGAGTGCACAGGAGGGAGCAGCCTCTTTTATAATAGATTTCTGTTATCTATCTCTCTTGTAGCAGTTGAGTACAGGGGGATACAGGTGGTATGCTGGAATATATAAGGAGTGCTGGGATGACTATCCTAATCACTGGCGGCGCCGGATTCATTGGATCCAATTTTATCTTTTACATGATGAAGAAGTATCCGGATTATCGTATCGTCTGTCTGGACAAGCTGACCTACGCGGGAAATTTGTCTACCCTGGCACCGGTCATGGATAAGCCGAATTTCCGCTTTGTGAAAATGGATATCTGCGACAGGGATGCCGTATATGGCCTCTTTGAAGAGGAGCATCCGGATGTGGTGGTGAATTTCGCGGCAGAATCCCATGTGGACCGGTCCATTCTGAATCCGGAAATTTTTCTGGAAACGAATATCATCGGCACTTCCGTCCTTATGGATGCCTGCAGGAAGTATGGCATCGGCCGCTACCATCAGGTATCCACCGACGAGGTATATGGAGATCTGCCCTTGGACAGACCGGATCTTTTCTTCACGGAAAAAACGCCCCTTCATACCAGTTCTCCCTACAGCAGCTCCAAGGCAGGAGCTGATCTTCTGGTGGGCGCCTACCATCGTACCTACGGCCTGCCGGCGACCATTTCCCGCTGCAGCAATAACTACGGACCATACCAGTTCCCGGAAAAGCTGATACCCCTCATGATGATGAACGCGCTGGAAGATAAACCCCTTCCAGTGTATGGGGATGGGAAAAACGTAAGGGACTGGCTCTATGTGGAGGACCACTGCAAGGCCATTGACCTCATCATCCATAAAGGCACCGCAGGGGAGGTCTACAATATCGGCGGCCATAACGAAATGGCAAATATCGACATTGTCAAACTTATCCTCAAAGAACTGGGAAAACCGGAAAGCCTTATCACCTATGTGAAGGATAGAAAAGGACATGACCGGAGGTATGCCATCGATCCTGCAAAGATCCATAAAGAACTGGGATGGCTGCCGGAAACGAAATTTGCAGATGGCATCAAGAAGACTATCCGCTGGTACCTGGATCATAAGGAATGGTGGATGGGAAGATGAGATTGTAAGAAATTTGGGGAGGCAGAGGCATTTAGACGGGAGACGTCAGACAATCAGACTTCAGAATGACAGCGCAGATTGCAGCATATACTTCAATTACGGCAGGGGTATGGCGGTGGGAGATTTCTCGGCTCCGCTTCGCTTCGCTCGAAATGACGGGGAGGGAGGAGGTCTCGGCGGTCCGTTATCTGCTGTCGGCTTCCGGCTGCTGGCTGCTGGCTATCGGCTTTCAGCTTCTGGCTTTCGGCTATCGGTGTGCCTTCGGCAATCCCCCCCTCGCCACTGCGTGGCCCTCTCCCCCCTGACAAGCAGTGGGGCGCAAGAGAGTATATAGGCGCTCGCCACCCAGTCTCATTCGGGGTGGGCAGGTCAAATGGAGTGAGAACCCTTGCCAAAAAACGTGCGTTCCCCTTTGAAGTGAATAAGGGGCTGCCGCCCTTTGAGCGAAAGCAGACACAATCTTTGCCGGCAGGCGGCTATGTCCCCTGCCACGCAAAAAAAGACCGCCGGAGCGGTCTTTTTTCATATCAGCATTCCAGGTCCAGTTCCACCGGGCAGTGGTCGCTCCCCAGGATATCGGAGTGGATGGAGGCGCCTTTGATGTGGTCTTTCCATACGCTGGAGACGAGGAAGTAGTCGATTCTCCATCCCACGTTTCTTTCTCTGGCTTTGGCAAAGTAGCTCCACCAGGAGTAGGCGTCTTTTTCATCGGGATGGAGGTGACGGAAGGAGTCGGTGAAGCCTGCGGCAAGGAGGTCTGTCATACGGCCTCTTTCTTCATCGGTGAAGCCGGCATTTTTATGGTTGGAGGCGGGGTTGGCAATGTCGATATCTTCGTGGGCCACGTTCAGGTCGCCGCAGAGGATCACCGGCTTTTCTTTTGCCAGTTTTGTCATGTATTCTTTCATGGCTTCTTCCCAGGTCATGCGGTAGGAAAGGCGTGCCAGTCCCCGCTGGCTGTTGGGGGTATAGCAGCAGAGAAGGTAGTGGCTTCCGAAGTCGGCGGTAATGAGCCGTCCTTCCTGGTCGTGTTCTTCTATGCCCAAGCCGTAGGTGACGGAGAGGGGTTCTTCTTTGGTGAAAATAGCGGTACCGCTGTAGCCTTTTTTTACGGCGCTGTTCCAGTACTGGCGATATCCCGGCAGGTCCAGCTCGATCTGGTGGGGCTGCAGTTTTGTCTCCTGCAGGCAGAAGCAGTCTGCATCAAGGGCATTGAAAGTGTCCATAAAGCCTTTTTTTATGCAGGCCCGAAGTCCGTTTACGTTCCAGGAAATATATTTCAATGTTTTCATAGGAGTCTCCTTATTTAAATAATTAGATATATTGTCTCTATTATACAGGGGAGAGGAGGATTTGAAAAGGTGGGACTGGGGATTCGGGACTGGGGAATCGGGATTAGGGGATCGGGGCTCGGGACTCGGGACTCGGGAGTCGGAAAACCGTCAGCCGATAGCGGATAGCTGAGACTGGGGAATGGGGATTCGGGAATAATGAATACAAAAAGGGTTGTGAAAAAATGGTCATCATTTTTTCACAGCCCTTTTTTATATACTTTATCAGTTGGTGAGGGATCTCATGGGGGCAGGAATCTTTCCGCCGCGATTGATGAATTCGTCGGCCCGGAATTTGTTGATTTCCAGAACAGGGGCATAGCCCATGAGGCCGCCGAACTGGACCATGTCGCCCGGTTTCTTTCCCGGTACGGGGATGAGGCGGGTGGCAGTGGTTTTGTTATTGATCATGCCGATGGCTGCTTCGTCAGCCAGGATGGCGGAGATGGTGGAAGCCGGGGTGTCGCCGGGGATGGCAATCATGTCGAGGCCTACGGAGCAGACACAGGTCATGGCTTCCAGTTTTTCCAGGCAGAGGCTGCCTTTTTCTACGGCCTGAATCATACCCAGGTCTTCGCTTACCGGAATGAAGGCGCCGGAGAGGCCGCCTACGCTGGAGGAGGCCATGAGGCCGCCTTTTTTCACAGCATCATTCAGGAGGGCCAGGGCGGCTGTAGTTCCCGGGCCGCCGCAGCTTTCAAGGCCCATTTCTTCCAGTACCTGGGCTACGCTGTCGCCAACGGCGGAGGTGGGGGCCAGGGAAAGGTCGATAATGCCGAAGGGGGCATGGAGCCTTTCAGTGGCAGCTTCGGCTACCATCTGTCCCAGACGGGTAATCATGAAGGCGGTGTTCTTAATGGTGCGGGCCACTACGTTCAGGGGAGCGCCTTTCACGTCTTCCAGGGCTCTCTTTACCACGCCGGGGCCGGAAACGCCTACATGGATGGCGGTGTCTCCCTGGGTGACGCCATGGAAAGCACCGGCCATGAAGGGGTTATCTTCTACAGCGTTGCAGAATTCCACCAGCTTGGTGCAGCCATAGGCATCCTGGTCTTTGGTGAGTTCTGCTGTCTCTTTCACCACTTCCCCCATGCGTTTGACAGCATCCATATTGATGCCGGCTTTGGTGGAGCCTACGGCTACGGAGCTGCAGATGCTCTTTGTGGAAGCCAGGGCTTCAGGAATGGAGTCAATGAGAATCTTATCGGCTGAGGACATACCCCGGTCTACCAGGGCGGAGAAGCCGCCCAGAATGTCTACGCCCACTTCATCGGCTGCTTTCTGCAGGGTCTTTGCAATGGACACATAGCTTTTGGCCGGAATGCCGCCGGCGATGAGGGAAACAGGGGTAACGGAAATACGGCGGTTGATAATAGGCACGCCGTATTCTCTGGAAATATCATGGCTCACTTCCGTCAGATGTTCGGCTTTGGTGCAGATGGTGTCGTAAATCTTGCGATTCAGGGTCTTTTCATCATCGGAAACGCAGCCTAAAAGGGAAATGCCCATGGTAATGGTGCGCACGTCCAGTTTGTTCTGGTCAAACATGCGCTCAGTGGCCAGGATTTCTTCAATATCGAGCATGGCTCCCCCTTTCAGATACGGTGCATAGCATAGAAAATATCAGCCAGCTGAGCCCGTACATCGACGCCCAGTTCTTTTCCCAGGGCGCCCAGTTCATCCTGGACTTCCTTTAAGGAACCTTTGGCCTTTTCCATGTCGCAAATCAGGACCATATCAAAAATATCGCCAAGAATGGTTTGGGAAATGTCGAGAATATTAATATTTTCCTTTGCCAAAGCTGCCGCAACACCGGCAACAATGCCTACACGGTCAGCACCGATTACAGTGACTACGATTTTTTTCATACATCTGCTCCTTCCGTATTTCATTCCATAGAAATCAGACGCTGCAGCCCATTTTCCTGAAAGTATCCTTCTGCAGAATGTCTTTTCTCATTATAGCATATATGGATAGGGGAATGGGGAGTGGGGGATGGGATCGGGATCGGGATCGGGATCGGGATCGGGATCGGGATTGGGATTGGGATTGGGATTGGGATCGGGATCGGGATCGGGATCGGAATCGGAATCGGGATTGGGATTGGGATTGGGATTGGGATCGGGATCGGGATCGGAATCGAGATTGGGGACTGGAGACTGGAGACTGGGGAGTGGAGACTGGGGAGTCGGGACTGGGGAGTGGGGAATGGGGGACGGGGAATCGGGAGTCGGGAGTCGGGAATGGGGGATCGGGACTGGAGACTGGGGACTGACAGCCGATAGCGGTCAGCTGATAGCCGATAGCCTAGACTGGGGACTCGAGAATCGGGAGCTGTCAGCGGTTCTTTCTGCAGCCGGGCTGCTTCCTGACATATTTTTTATAAAGGAACACACAGATAATGACAGACAGGAAGGATCCTGCCGGTGCGGCCATGCCCATGGGGTAAAGGGTGGATGGGAAGAGGAGGGCGGCGGCATAGGTGCCGGGGATGCGGACGGTGAAGATGGAAATCACGTTGTGGATGAAGGAGAAGGCCGCTTTCCGGCAGGCTGCAAAATAACCGGAGAAGCAGAAGTGGATGCCGGCAATGGCGCAGTCTGCCACATAGGATTGGAAGTAGTCGTTCCCCATGGCAATGACGGCGGTTTCTCCCGGTACGAAGAGGGCCACGATTTCAGGAGCTTTGAAGTGGATGAGGAGGATGCAGAGAAGGCCGAAGGCGACACAGACGGTAATGCCGTAGCGGAGGGCCTGTCTGCTTCTTTCTGTCAGGCCGGCGCCCAGGTTCTGGGCGGCCGTAGCCGATACAGTGGACATCATGGCAGAGGGTACCAGGAAGAGGAAGCTGATAATCTTTTCTACGATGCCTACCGCCGCTGCTGCTTCTACGCCGCGGCTGTTGGCGATGGCGGTGATAATGAGGAAGGATACCTGAATGAGGCCGTCCTGGCAGGAAATGGGAACGCCGATGGAAAGGATGCGGCGGGTCCATTTCTTTCCGGGAATAAAGGAGCGGTGGGTCAGGGAAAGGGGTGCCAGTTTCCGATAGAGGTAGACGAAGGAAAGGACCACGCTCACCACTTCACTGGCAAAGGTGCCCCAGGCAGCGCCGGCGGCGCTCATGTGGAAGGAGCCGATGAGAAGGTAGTCCAGAAAGATATTGACTATGCCGGAAATGGCAATGAAGGTCATAGGGGCTTTTGTATTTCCCATGCCCCTGAAAAAGCCGCTTACCGTGTTATACAGCACAATGAGGGGCACTCCGGCAAAGCAGATGGTCAGGTAGGCTCGGGTATCTTCCAGTGCTTCCGGCGGTGTCTGCAGCAGCTCCAAAATGAAGGGCATGGAGAGGAAGAGAAGTCCAGTGAATACGAGGGAGAAGGGGATGAAAAGGGCGGCGGCGCTTCCCATGAGGCGGAAAGCTTCTTTTTCATCTTTCGCGCCCAGGGCCCGGGCGATGGAAACGGCGCTGCCGATGGTGAGGCCTGCAATCATGACGATGATCATGTGCATCACCTGGCTGCCGATGGATACGCCGGTAACGGGGGCGGCGCCATAGTACTGGCCGGTAATGAAAAGATCCGCCATGCCGTAGAAGGTCTGGAGAAAGCAGGCTGCCAGATAGGGAATGGCAAAGCGCATCATTTTGGGAAAAAGGGGTCCCCGGGTCAGATCATTTTGAAGTATCATAGTGGTTTCCTTATAAAAAAAAGACAGAATATTCTTATTTCAAAAGAATATCATGTCTTTTTCAGAAAGTAAAAAGAAGAAAAATCGTCGATTCAGCACTTTTTTTCATGGAAATAGGAAATGAAGCGGCGAAGGGAAGGGGATACGTGGGATGGATTGTATACCAGACAGGTCCATTCTTCAAAGCAGGGAGGCAGGGGGAAGGCGCAGAGATTTTCACTCTGGCCCGGCGGGAGGGGAAGAATGGAAAAGCCGCCGCCCAGAGACAGGCGGAGGAGCTGTTCCGTATAGTTTGATGCCTGCTCGCTCTTTACAAAGGAGGTGTGGTACACTTCCTCAAATTTCTTGCGGCAGCTGTCCACATAGGAAGGACTGTGAGATTTCGTCAGGAAGGAAAGGGCGGCAATGAGGCGGGGGATATCTTTGTACTTTTCGCTGCTGGATACAGAGCATACCAGGCACTGGGGAACGGGCATAAGGGGAATGGTGGCAAACCGTTTGGGAAAAGCAATGGCGTCGGGGCCTATGATTCCGTCCAGGGCCCCTTCATCAAGGGCCTTTTCCAGCTCCGGCACCGGTGCCATATGGTAGGACAGTCTGATTTGAGGAAAAGATTTCTGCAGGGCCGGAAGGAAATCAAGGCCCCTGTATTCCTGGGATGCCAGGCCCAGACGGCAGAGGGCTTTTGGGGCGGCAAGAGAAGAAAGAAGGGCCTCATAGTCTCCATGAATTTTTTTCATGCCTTCATAAAACTGGCGGCCTTCCTTTGTAAGAGAAAGTCTGCTCCTGGAACGAAGGAAAAGGGTGCAGCCCGTTTCCTTCTCCAGCTGGGCAATGTACTTGCTCATGGTGGTCTGGGCAATGTGGCACCGATCGGCGGCTTTTGTAAAACTTTCGGATTCTGCCGCCGCAAAGAAATAGTACAGTTTATCAATATCCATAGTAGCCTCCCGGCATGACGTTCTTATGTGCATTATATCACGGCGGAGAGGAATGCAAGTAACGCTGGCTCTTTCAGAAAGGAACCGGGAGAAAGGGCTTAGGAACTAGTGGACTAGTGGGCTAGGGAAGCACTGATTAATTCATAGAGTTTGCTTTTATAAGAATTTTCATGCACTGCTTCGTCATGAGGCTCCTTAAATAGCTCGCTATTCGCGTCGCCTCATTCCTTGCATTGCATAAAAATTCAAGAATAAAAGCAAACAACGATTTAATCAGCGCTTCCCTAGTGGGCTGCCTCGGTCACTGCCAGCTGCTTTTCTCCTGTGTCATGCACCAATGGAGACACAAAAGCCTATCCCGTAACGTCCCTTGCCTCCCCTCCCTGCCTCAGGGGAGGTGGCGAGCGGAGTGAGCCGGAAGGGGTCAGCTGCTTTTGGCAGCTCCTTCCCGCCGATTGGTATTTACTGACATTTTTGTCAATTACGATTTTTACCGAGATCCTTCGCCTACGGCTCAGGATGACAGTGTTCGGCGGGAAGGAAAGCACGTAACGCTGACTTCATACTTATCGCCCCCTAAAGGGGAAACGACTCACTACATTTTGCGCGTCGCTAGCGCTCCTTCATCCTCTGCTGTCACTGACTCACTGGATTTTCGGGTCGCTGATGCTCCCTTACAAATCCAGTTCGCATAGTGCAAAATGTGTTCGCTGTGCACCGAAGGGCGATACTACCACCTTCTGAACCCTCTGAACCTTCCGGGCGCCGGGCGCCAGCCTCGTCAACCTTTCCTTCTCCGTCTACCTTTACTGTCCATTCTGTGATAAAATAAATCAGTTGTGACTGTTTCATTTTGTAAAAAATTTTTATAATATATAAAAAAGGTGTAAAATCCATGAATCATACAAAGAGCGGTTCCGAAAGAGAGACTCGGAAGACGAAAGACCATATGAAAAAAGAATACCGGGAGAGCCATATTTCTTCTCCTCTGCAGAAGGAAAGTCCCGGCCACTGGAAACGGTGGTGGGCGGCTGCCACGCTGATTCCTTTCTGCCTGGCTTTCTTCCTGTCCTGGTATTTTGGCGCTCCCGGCGGGTATGAACCTTTTTCCCAGGTGAAGGTATTTCTTCTCTTCCTGCAGGTGGGATTTGTGACGGCCTACTTCATCCGCCATCATTTGAAGAGAGCTGCTGTCCATCTCTGGCTGACCATTGGCTTCCTGTGGCTTTTGTCCCTTATCGTGCCTTATCTGGCGTCCCAGACGGAGGTGCTTCTGGATATGTCCGATGTGAGCGGCGAACTGTCCACACCGCTCTATCTCTTTGTGTCCTGCCTGTCGGCGGCCTGGATTCTGCCGGGGAAGGCGCGGATGATTGCCCGCATAGCCTGCGTGGTGCTGATTATCCTTTATATCCTGGTGCAGTTTACCTACATTGGCTATTATGTGATTACCCATTCCCTCATTTCCATTAATATGCTGCTGGCTCTGGCCCAGACGAATCTGGCGGAAACCATGGAGTATATTGAAGTGAATATTCCCTATGCGGAAATCGCAGCCGGTGTGGCAGCGCTTCTCATTCTGGGATGGCTCATTTTCAAAGCAAGCCGTTTCAGCTTCAACAGGGAGCAGGTGTCCAGAAAGACCTGGTTTGGCATGCTCCTCCTTTTCTTTGTGAATGTGGGACTCTGCGCCCTTTCCATCGGCGGTACCAGGCTGGCCCATGTGTATTATGAAACCTATGAAACCCTGCATAGCTTTTCTGATTTCCAGAAAATGGTGAATGCAAGGCGTCATATGCATATTGCAGACAAAGATATCGTGCGGCAGCTGAAGGCGGCACCGGACGGGGTCTATGTGCTCGTAATCGGGGAATCCCTGACCAGGGACCATATGAATGTGTACGGTTATTCCAGAAAGACTACGCCCTTCCAGACGGAAGCAGCCGCTGATCCGCACTATGTGTTCTTCAATCACGGCTATTCCTGCTATACCCAGACGGTGCAGGTGCTGACGGAAGCGCTGACGGAAAAGAACCAGTACAATGACATGAATCTGGCAGAAGCCTATTCCATTATCGACCTGGCAAGGGAAGCGGGCTTTAAGACTACCTGGATTTCCAACCAGTCCCGTTTCGGCGTCTGGGATACGCCGATTGGCGCCATCGGTTCGGCCTGTGATGACCAGTACTGGATCAACTCCTATGTAGGCACCGACGTGGTGACCAAGGATTACGACACCGCCCTCATTCCCTACCTTCGGAAGGTGGACCCCAATAACCGCCGCCAGTTGATTGTAGTGCACCTCATGGGCAGCCATGTAAGCTACTGGGATCGGTATCCGTCGGAATTCTACCATTGGCCCAGGAATCCCGGAAATACGAGAAGTACTGCGGAAATCATGAATGATGAGTATGATAATTCCGTCCTTTTCAATGATTACGTGATGGAAAATATTATGAACGAGGCCACCAATTGGCTCCACGCTGACAGCGTGCTCTATTTCTCAGACCACGGGGAACAGGTGACGGAAAGACCGGGACACAATGCGGACCAGTTCGACTACACCATGGTCCATATTCCTTTCTGGATTTACACATCCGATGCCTACAGGGCTTCCCATCCTGTGGAAATGAAGTCCATGATAGAAAGAAGAAATATGCCTTTCTCCAACGATATGCTCTATGATACCTTCATGGGCATCATGGGCCTCACCGCTGCTCATTACGATCCCACTGCCGACATCTTCTCTCCCCGTTTCGATAAAGATGTGACCACCCTGATGACCATGTATGGCAATGTGATGATTCGAAACGACGTGGAACAGCTTGGGAGCGACCAGGCCTTCATGGATGACCAGTGGAACAGGCAGATTGCAGACAGAGCCAGAGCCGATGGAAACAGGAGCTTTGACTGGGACAATTTCCACCAGATTCCTATTTCTGCCCAGCCCATGCCGGAGGTAGAAAATTCCGGTACCAGCCAGGAAACTTAAAGGCGCACATCATGGGGCAGGCCGCCCGGGAGAGGGGAGATTCGTACCCTGTTGTGACAAACCTTTCGGGCTGTGATACTATAAGAATAAATCAGGATATATTTCCTGTATTTCCCAAGGAGGATATTGAATATATGAGGCTTCGCAGGAAACCGTGGATTGATGAAGCAATCAAAGAATACACAGATATTTTGTATCTGGAGGAACCGACCGACCAGAAGGGAAAATGGCGAAGCGTATTTCCCCATCCGGAAAACGAGCTCCATGTGGAATTCGGCACCGGCAAGGGTCAGTTTATTTCCGGCATGGCTGCTATCCATCCCCAGGTGAATTTCATCGGCATGGAGGTGCAGGAAGGGGTCATTTACTATGCTGCCAAAAAGACGGCAGAAAAAGAACCGCCGCTGACCAATGTGCGCTTGATTCTGGGGGATGTGAGCGAAATCCTGAATATCTTCGGCGAAGGGGAAGTGGATGTGATTTATCTGAATTTCAGCGATCCCTGGCCTAAGAAACGGCATGCCAAGCGTCGTCTCACCTACAGGGATTTTCTGAAACGGTATGCCCTTATCCTGAAGGAAGGCGGAGAAATCCGCTTCAAAACCGACAATAAGGACCTTTTTGAGTTTTCCATTGAAGAATTTAAAGCGATGGGCTGGGAACTTTCCCATGTGACCTATGACCTTCATGCCGCTCCGGTGGCAGGGGACGTGGAAACGGAATATGAGGAAAAGTTCTCCAGAAAGGGGAATCCGGTATGTCGTCTCGTAGCGAGACGTCCCTGATTGATATGAAGTATGCGCCCCGGGCACTGCAGAAGATGTTCATCGTGGCAGGCATACTGATTATCCTGGGGGCTTTCAATGTATACAGCTCTACCTATTATATGAATATGGAGTCCGGTGCCAATCCCTACAGCCATATCCTGAGGCATCTGGTTTTTCTGGGAGTGAGCAGCCTTCTTGCATTCATTCTGTCCCGGGTGAATTACCATGTGATTAAGAAGGGGGCTTTCCTGTGGTGCCTGGGCACCATTGGTCTTCTGGCTCTTGTCATGGTGGCAGGACGGACGGTGAATGGGGCTACCCGCTGGATTTCACTGGGACCTTTTTCCCTTCAGCCTTCGGAAATTGCCAAAGTCACCGGCCTGGTCTGGGCATCGGCCCATCTGGCCAAAAAGATTGATGCCCGCATGGGCATGTCCATTTTCGGACACCTGTTCCTGCCGGTGGCGGGACTTTTCATTCCCTCCCTAAGGAAAAAGAAGAGTGCCACCTTTGCTGGCCTTTTTCATTATTTCACCCCGCTCTACATGCCCCTCATTATGGCGGTGCTGGTACTGAAACAGCCTGATATGGGTACCGCCGGCATGATACTTATTTTTCCGGGGCTTCTCTACATCATAGCAGGCATGCCTCTTCTGGAAATCCTGCTGTCCTTAGGGATTTCCTTTATTCTTTTCCTGGGGCTTGCCATTGTGGCGCCCTACCGCATGGCCCGGCTGGTGGTGCTCCTCCATCCGGAAGACTATGTCCAGGGCATGGGCTACCAGACCATGCAGAGCCTTATTGCCGTAGGCTCCGGCGGCATTCTGGGCCAAGGCATGGGGGAGGGGTTCTCCAAATTCCTCTATCTGCCGGAACAGTATACCGACTTTGCCTATGCCGTATTCAGTCAGGAGTATGGCTTTATAGGCTCCGCCACCCTGCTCTGCCTGTACCTGGCTTTCATGCTTTACGGGCTGTCAGTGGGAAGAAAACTGAAGGAAACCTATCCGGCCCTTCTGGTATACGGTCTGACCCTTCTGATTTCCGTGCAGGGGCTGGTGAACATTGCCATGGTTATCGGCTGGTTTCCGGTCACCGGCATACCACTGCCCTTCATCTCCTTCGGCGGCACGTCTCTTCTCATGAACATGGCTGCCCTGGGTCTCATCTGGGGTACTGCGACCCAGAGCCTTCGGGAATATGATGAACAGGAAAGAAGAAAACGGATTGCCGCCATGGAAGGCCGTCCTCTTTCCTTCGGCGAACTGTCGGGCTCCGTTTACGGTTCAAGGTCTTGAAACTAAATCAAAAAGGGGCTGTGAAAAAATGGTGACTCATTTTTTCACAGCCCCTTTGACGGCCTCAGAGAGGCAGGGCGCATACAATTTCTCTTACAGGCAGATGCTATGGATGAATCGGTGTTTTCCCGGCGGAAAGCTTCACAGGGAAAGGGATGATGGAAATGAAAGAAAAAAGATTACTGCAGGTGTATGCCTTTTTCAAGGGAGATTCGAAACCTTCTTTCCTTCTCCAAAAAGCGGCTTCTTCCCTTTCCGGGGAAGGAGTGGACCTATCTTTGACTTTGGCAGGGGACATGGAGGAAAGGTCTGTCGAAAGGGCGAAAGAAAATGCGATTCTTGCCTTTTTCGATACGCCGGAAAAAGCGGGCCGTTTCGCCTTTTCTGCCGGCAGGGCAGGGGAAAAGGGTCTTTCCCTCTATGGCGGAACGCCCTTTGGCATCAGTCTGGCAGAGGCCAATGTACTGTCCTTCTTCCAAAAGGAAGAGTTCCATTCTGCTTTGATTTACACTGCTGACTGGGCCTTTCCCATTATTTCTGACAGGGACCTGGAAAAGAGGGGGGCTCCCTTTCTTTTATCCCTCTACAGAGGCCTCATGCTCTATGCCGCAGGGAAAGAGGGTACCCTTCTGGGCGCCATGGACAGGGGAAGAAAGTTTCCGGAAAGTTTCTGAGCAGGGAAGCACTGATGATTGCGTCCTTTGATTTCCGGTCAGAGGTGCAGGAAGAGTGATAGGGACAGCAGGCTCTTTATTTTCCAAAATATCTCTTCGCCAGGCTCCAGGCAAAGCCGAAGGATTTTTGGAAAAGCCACAGGTATAGGGCTTTTTGGGGATGAAGGATCCAGTAGGCCCTGGTGATGGGCTCCAGTGGCTTTAATACGGCGGGGGTGGAAGAATCGGGCCTTGCCATTTCTTCCATCCTGTTTTTTGCCTTCGGCTTTAATTTTTTGGATACCACAGCGGCAGCCAGAGCCAAAAGAAGTGCTTTTACCAGTTTAGACAGATTCATAGGTATCCCTCCTGTGCCAATCAGTTTCACTTGATTTCTTATTTTTATCATAGCAGATTCAGAGGAGGAGTTCAAAACGGAGACGCCCTGTTTTCTTTTTGGCAGGTAAAAATTTTGTTGCAGTCCTTCCTGTTGTGGTATACTTTTAAAGGGTGTTATCTTTAATCATCATTGGAGGATTTTATGAACGCTGATTCGAATGTATTGCTTTTACCGCTCTGCTTTTTCGGATTATACATGATTCTGGAAGCAGCGGATTGGGGCCTGTGCCTTTCTGCACCGCTGGTGTGCCGCAGCCGGGATGAAAACAGGGCGGTGCTTGGTCTGCTTCGTCCCTGCCTGGACGGTAATGAACTCTGGTATTTCCTGGGGCTCTTCATGATGGGAGCCGCCATTCCCGGTGTTTCGGATAATTTATTCCACACGGAAAATATTGTTCTCATCCTGCTGGTGGCAGCAGGGGCCCTTCTTCGCATGGCAGCGTCCCTTTTCAGAAATTCCTTCAGCCAGCCGGCGGTGATGAAGGTAATTTCCGTCTTTTCCTATGCAGCCCTTGCGGTGATGGGACTGGCCGGTTCTTCCCTTCTTATGAATGACGGTTCTCAATTTTCGGTTCTCGGCATTTTCTGCGCTCTCTGGATGATTCTGGCTGCTTTCCAGCTGGGCACCCTGTATGGGGCGGTGAAGGCGGTGAATCCCCTGGCAGAACGGTTCCGCGCCGCTTTTCTGGTATCCAGTGTTCTCACCGTGGTGGTATACATCATTCTGGCCATCCTTCTTAAGAGTCATGCCGGTGACTCCAATACCTACGGCAGTTTCTTCTGGATCAGCCTGGTAGCCACGGCCATTCTCTTTGTGGCAGCCTTCTTCATGACCCGTATGCGTCATGTGAAAGTGGGGCTGGCAGCGGCTTATGTTTCTTCTTTCTTTGCCATTGCAATTTACCTTTCAGCCTATGCCGCTGTGCTGCCTTCCCTTTTTACGGTGGAAGTGGATTCCCTGAAGCAGGCCATGGACGGCATGCCGAGTACGGCTCTTCTGGTGATTGCCTTTGTGTGGACCCTGGGGGCCTTCCTTTGGCGGCAGATTCGCAAAAAAGAATATTATGAATGGAAAGATCATGTATAATGGAGGACGATACTGATGGGTGAACTTTTCAAGACACAGCATACGATTGATGAAATGCTGGACCGCATGGGTGTGAAAATCGTGCTGGATTCAGAACACCTGACGGAAGAGGATAAGTTTGAAGCAGAAAAACAGGGCTCTTCTGTGGTTCTGAAAAAAGTAGAAAAGAAGGATACAGAAGAAAAGGAATAAGGTCCATAGAAAAAGCAGGCTTGGAAGGCCTGTTTTTTTTATGGAAGTTTCACTGGAACAACCATTCTGTTTTATGATATAATGAATCAAGAAAAAATGTTCTAGGAGGAAATATGGATATCGGAGAAAAACTGGACATTCTGGCAGATGCGGCCAAGTACGATGTGTCCTGCTCATCCAGCGGCTCCAGCCGGGCCAACGCAGGGGGACTGGGAAACGGCCATAAGAGCGGCATATGTCATACCTGGACAGCCGATGGCCGCTGTGTGTCTCTTTTAAAAATACTGATGACCAATTCCTGCATTTACGACTGTGAATACTGCGTGAACCGGCGGAGCCATGATACGAAGCGGGCCATGCTGACGCCGGAAGAAATCGTGACCCTCACCATTGAATTTTATAAGAGAAACTACATTGAAGGCCTTTTTCTTTCCTCCGGCATTATCCGCTCCCCCGACTATACCACGGAGCTTCTGATCCAGGTGGCCCGGCTGCTTCGGGAGCGGGAGCATTTCAACGGCTATATCCACATGAAAGGCATACCGGGCACGGATCAAGCCCTTCTCAATGAACTGGGACGGTACGTGGATCGGGTCAGCGTGAATATAGAGCTGCCGTCGGAAAAGTCCCTCCGCCTTCTGGCGCCTCAGAAAACAAGGAATGCCATTCTGGCACCGATGAAATTTTTCAAAGAATCTATCGAAGTGCACAAGGAGGAAAAGAAACATTTCAAAAAGGCTCCCTCCTTCGTGCCAGCCGGTCAGACTACCCAGCTCATTGTGGGGGCCAGCGGAGAAAGCGACCGGCAGATCCTCCTTCTTACCCAGGGCCTTTACCGGAAGGCTTCTTTGAAAAGGGTGTACTATTCCGCCTATGTGCCGGTGATGAAGGGAAAGAATCTGCCTGCCTTAAGGCGGCCGCCCCTTTCCCGGGAGAACAGGCTGTACCAGGCGGACTGGCTCCTTCGGTTTTACCATTTCCAGGCAGAAGAAATCCTTACGCCGGAGGAACCGGATTTTGATGAGGAGCTGGATCCCAAATGCACCTGGGCCCTGAGGCACAGGGAACTCTTTCCTGTAGAAATCAACCGGGCTTCTTATGAAATGATTCTCCGGGTGCCCGGCATCGGCGTGAAAAGCGCTCTCCGCATTGTCAAACTCCGGCGTTACGGGAACCTTTCTTTTGAAGATGTAAGAAGAGTGGGTATCGTCATGAAAAGGGCCCGTTATTTCATGACTGTGAACGGCCGCTATTACGGCGGGATTTCTCTTGACAGCCAACAGCTCCGCAACCGCCTGATTTCCAGGACAGCCGTAAGGGAAGTGCGGGAAATGAGTCTTTTTGATACCCAGAGTTGAGGAAGGGATACCATGTATTTCTTTTATGACGGAACCTATGTGGGCTTTTTGACCACCGTTTATGAAATCTACCACCACGGGACCAGCCATCTGGAAGGCATTCTGGTAGAAGGGGGAGAAGTGCCCCTTTTCGGTGCCCAGAGCATTGTCATCACCCGCCTGCCGGATGCGGAAAAGGTGGCGGCGGCCTTTGAAAAGAAGTGCGGCAAAGAAGCGATGCGCTGGATGTACCGGGCTTTTCTTTCCAACGAAGAAGGAAAGGAAATGAAAATCTTCTATTTTATGAAAGAAGGATTCAAGCGGGAGAAGAAGATTTATACCTGCCGGAAAGAACCCTGGGTGCAGGATATTCTTGCCATGTGCCGGGAAGTGGGAAACGAAGCGGAAAAATTCCGGGGCATCCTTCGGTTCAGCGAACTGGATGACGGCATGCTCTATGCGGTGATGAAGCCGGACCACCACGTTCTCCCCCTCCTGGCCGTCCATTTCCAAAAGCGGTTTTCCCAGAAGCGCTGGGCTATTTATGACAAAGGACGCCGGGAAGCAGCCATCTACGAAAACGGCCATCTCTTCATGGGCATGGTGGAACAGGAAGACCAGCAGATCAGATACAGCGGATCAGAAGAAGATTTCCGCCGGCTGTGGAAAAACTACTATCGCCATATGGGCATTGAGGAAAGAAGAAATCCAAGGGAAAGAAGAAACTTCCTCCCCAAGAAATACTGGGGCCTTCTGACGGAAATGGAAGATCCCTATAACCGGTCGGATCTGCCGCTGAAAGGGGAGGAAAAGCGATAGAAGCGGTTTGGTACGTTGATTGCAAGTCGGTGCCGACAGAGGGATGCGTTCATCTTTCTGCAGAACTGATGTCATGAAAAAGCACTTGACTTGAAGTTCACTTTAACTTGTAGAATAGTATCATTGATTTTATCCATTGATTTTATCATCATAGAGACATAAAAATAAAGGAGAAACAGAATGAATCAGAAATGGACAGCCTTGCTCGTGGCTTTAGGACTGACTGCTGCCGTCACTGCGGGCTGTGGAAACCAGGCGGCCCCTTCATCCAGACAGGCCGCTTCCGGCCCTGTGACGGAGACCATGAAGCCCTTTAACGTACACCAGGTGGTGGCAGGAGACAATGAAAAGGGACGGACTGTCATGTGGGAAATGCCTACGGATAAGGAAAATTCTCTGGAATATAGAAAGAAAGGAACCGACACCATTTACAGCGTCTCTGCTTCCGGTGAAAGGCTGGAAGGAAATCGGGGCATTTCTAACGGCACTGTATATACAGCAGAGCTGAAGGGGCTGGAAAAAGGGACGGATTATGAATACAGAACAAGGGAAGAAAACCGGGTGAGCTCCTGGTATCCCCTTCATACCGATAATGGAGGCCCTTTCAAGGCCATTTTGACCTCTGATTCCCAAAGCTCCGATTATACGGACTGGAAGAATCTGATACATCAGGCAGCTAAGGACAATCAGGACGCGGCTTTCATGATTGCTCTGGGAGATCTGGTAGACAATGGAGAAGATGAATACCAGTGGCAGACCTGGTTTGAAAGCAGCGGGGATCTTCTTTCCCGCATCCCCGTGGCACCGGCGCTGGGCAACCATGAAGCCTACTCTCTGGACTGGAAGAACCATATGCCCCAACGCTATCTCATCCATTTCAATCTGCCCGATAATGGAAATAAGGATTTGAAAAACCATTACTATTCCTTCGACTGGGGCAATGTGCATTTCACCGTACTGGATACATCGCTGGATGAAGAAAAAGAGTGGCTGCCGGATCTGTATGAAAAAGAAAAGGTATGGCTGGAAAAGGACCTTCGGGAAACAAAACAGAAATGGAAAGTGGTGCTCATGCACAAAGATCCCCTGCAGTACGGCTTTGCCGATGAAAATCGTCCCCACCGGGAAGAGGGCTTTTCGGAAGAAGGACAGGCCTTCATGCCTTTCTTTGACAAGTATGGCGTGGATCTGGTGATTTCTGCGCACCTGCATACCTATCGGGACAGAGGTCATATCTATGATTTCAAGCGGTCCGACAAGGGGCCGGTATATGTCATTGACGGCCTTTCCGGCAACGTACGCTATCCGGATCTGTGGAAACAGCATGCACTGGATCAGTACGTGGCTCCCCAGCCGGAAAGTGATAACTATTCCATCCTGGAAGCGGATGGCAGCCAGTTGACCCTGACCGGTTATCTCCCCGACGGTACCAAACTTCACGAAACAGTAGTTAAGAAGGGAGAATAGGGATAGGCATACCGATTCATTCAGCGGCCCGGGAAATTAAGAATCCCCCTGCTGCCATGTCATGGATTTCCTGCAGGCCATGAAAGTACAGGAATCACAGGAAATCATTGTATAGGACACCTGCCCATTCCAGCTGCTTTCCCTGGAAGGCAGCTGCGGGAAACAGGAAAAACCAAAAGAGGCTGTGAAAAAATGGTAATCATTTTTTCACAGCCTCTTTTTACTTTTCATGAACTATATGCCAGTTTCGGAGAAGTACTTTTTTCCCTCTCCAGGCGAAGGCGTAATTTTTATAGGTTTTATCGAAGGCTCGGTTGGACATGGATTCCATCATTTCTTTTGTGAGGAAGGGAATCCGGTTTTCCCGGATTTCAGGAAGGGGAGAAGGCGGTGCTTTCCTGTTGTAGGGGCAGCAGTTCTGGCAGCCGTCGCAGCCGAAAATCAGGAGAGTTTTTCGGATGATGGCCTGCTCTTCTTCGGTGAGGTCTTCTTTTTTCTGGGTGAGATAGGATTTGCAGTGCCAGGGGTTGAAGGGCTCTTTCCCTATGATTTTCCCGGGGCAGGCCCTTTCACAAAGGCGGCAGTCTCCGCAGGAAAGGGTGAGGGGGGTATCGGGGGAAAGGGGAAGGGTGGTGAGAATGGCGCCGATGGTGACATAGGAACCGTATACCGGATGGATGAGGCAGTGGTTTCTTCCGAAGAAGCCCAGCCCTGCGGCGTAGGCCAGCCACCGGTCCACCATGGGGGACGTGTCGGTGAGAGATTTGAAACGGGCCTGGGGAAAGGCTTTTGCTGCCACCTCTATGATGCGGTCCATGTACCGGTGATTGACCCGGTGATAGTCTTCGCTTCGGGCGTAGAGGGCAATGTTTCCCATTTCCCTTTCTTCCGTTTTATAGGGAAATAGAATGACAAAGAAAGAGCGGGCACCGGGAAGGAGGCTTTCCGGCGAAAGCCGTTTTTCCGCTTCCGCCGGTGCGAAGGGGACGGGGCCGGCTTTGGAGAGAGCCTGAGAAAGGTCCTTTGAAAAATCAATGCTGCAGGCGCCGCAGGCGGTGAGCCGAAGAGATCGGGCGGTTTCCAGGAAAAGTGTTTTCGGATCCATGGGAATTTCCTTTGAAATGAATAAAGCGGCGCTTTCAGGGCGCCGCTGCTTTTATTTAACCATTCGTCTGGCCAGAAGTTCGCTGACCCTCTCCGTAGGCATATCATCGCTGTCGTAAAGAAGTCCCTTGGGACTCTTGATGATGAGCCGGTCCATGAGATTCTGACTGATGAGGTCATTGGTGGCAGAGAGGAAGGCCATGCAGGCTTTGTCGTGATGGTCCTTCGTAATGAGCCGGGAAAGGCCGGGAGCTTTCAGCCGCTGCTGAAGGAAGAGCTGATGAATCGCTTTCCAGCTTTCCTTTTTCGGGCAGGCCCGAAGGAGTACGCAGATTTCGTAGCCCATATCTTTCAGGTAGGAAATATAATCCAGCGTATGGGCCACGTTTTCCAGAGAACCTTCCTGGAGGATGTGGTACCGGCCTTCTGCCGCCTTTTTCATGGTCAGGTCCGACAGGTATTTCCCCTGTTCTATGGAAAAGCAGGCGCAGTACTGGCCGTATTTCTTGAGCAGCTGCCGGAAACGGGGGTGGAATCCCCGGAAATTATCACTCATGGACTGGATGATATTACCGCCGTACTCTTCGATAATCATGGAAGACATGCGGGTCTTTCCGGAACCGGGCTGTCCGGCAATGATGAAGGCCATGGGGTGCTTCTGATTTCCCGTTTTGTTTTCCTTCACCGACGGCCAAACAGTGCGCTCAAAGAGGTCATTCATTTCATCCTCATGAAAGCCGCTTTCCCTCTCAGCCATCTGGCGGGCAAGCTTCATGTTCACCGGACGGAAAATCTGGTCCGCCATGTAACGGGTTTCTATATTATATGCTTCCTGGAGCATGCCTATCTGGGTAGACATGGGAAGACCGTGTCCTTTGCGGAGCTCAATGAGTGACATCTCGCGGATGGTGGTGCGCCAGAGACTGTACAGACGGGACTCATCATCCCTGTCGATTTCCACTTCATCTTTCATGGTCCAAAGCAGGTTGTGGATGGTAGTAAAAATTTCCGCATTCACTTCCAGTTGGATTCCCATAGGGGTAATTTCCGCAGATTCACTTAATTCGCTGATTGTCCGCTCGTCATAGGGCATAGCCTGACCAACTCCTTTTCTAAATACAATATACTATTATCAATCATAACAAAGAGCAGGGGATTTGTCTATTTTTTTAATGGGGAGTGGGGAGTCGGGAATGGGGAGTGGAGACTGGGGAATGGAGAATCGGGAGCTGATAGCTGATAGCGGATAGCCGGGAGTGGGGACTGGGGACTCGGGAATTGAGAATCGGGAGCCGTCAGCGGACAGCCGATAGCGGATAGCCGGGAATGGGGATTGGGGAAGCGTTTTTTCATGGATAGACCGATTTCTGATTTTATCGGTTTTCTTTGGATAGGGATTTCTTTAATTGTTTCAAATCTACGGCATCCGGTGTCTGCAGGAGGGGCGATGCGTTCCAAGGGTGGTCGTATTTTACCAGGCATTCTGTGACCGATTCATAGGCTGCTTTTGCCAGGGCGGCGCCCAGTTCGGAGAAGGGGCCGGCGTCGGTGAAGAGGGGGCCCTTGGGATCGGTGATGAAGGTGATGCCGTCGGTGCCGGTTCCGGTGGCAGGAAGACCGTTATTGACATCGGCAATGCCCAGGTCCTGGAGAGCGGCGGTTTTCCCTTCGGTCAGGGTGATGAAGGCCCTGGCCATAATGCCGTCGGGGAGGCGGCCTTTCAGGAGTACCATCATGTTGATGGTGCCCAGAGGCATAAAGTGGCCTTCTTCTTCCCGGTAGAGGGCAGGGGAGGAGGCGCGGCAGGCTGTTTTTTCTACGCCGCCGGTGGTCACGATTTCCACGGTTACCGGACCGGTTTGGATGATTTTATGGGAATAAAGGCTTACGGTGGCGGCAGTGAGGAGGACGGCGCTTTCCTCGGGATCGGCCGTCAATTTTCTGGCGCACTCTTCCAGATAGGCTGATACGGAGCCGCCGGGGAAGTCTTTTTCCGATGGGTAATAGTGAGTGAGCCTGTGGTTTAAGGCATAGCGAATGGTTCTGAGTCCGCCGCCGTAAATGGCGGTGGAAAGGGAGCTGAGCGGCCGGCTTGAGCCAATGAGCAGGTTATCGTCTGATACGGACAGAAAACATCCGGGAATGGCAAGTTCTATTTCTTCCATCATATTCTCCTTTGCATTTATAGTAATATTATTATACTATGGGTACCATGGTATGATTGAAGTGAATCCGAAAATATGATACCATGTAACTGAATTTATGTCAGTTTATGAGAATGAGGAGATTTCATGGTTATTATTCCTTATATAGTGCTCGCTGCGGTAGCAGCGCTTTTCTTTGCCGTTTCCTACTTCATTATCTGCGGTTTCCCCATGAAGCGCAGAAAAGCAGAAGAAATGGAGAACGGAGAGGAGGAAAAGAAGGGGCTTCCTGATTTGGAAAAGGAGAAGAAGCCTCCTGTCCATAAGGCCGCTCCCGTGGATGATGCTACCCGGATTATTCCTGTGAAACCGAAGCGCCCCGCTCCCGTGCGTTTTGATGAGGAGGAAGAGGAAAAGACGAAAGTGTTCACCAGGAAGGATTTTGGCGAATCCAAAGCCCGGGATGCCTTCTCTGCTGCCAGTACCGGCAGTCCGTTCCCGCCGGAAAAAGAACCTCATGTGTTTACTTCGGCTCCGGATCTTACATCGCTGGAGGAATACTTCGTCCGTCATTTCCTGAACCGCTACGGCGCTGTTTCTTCTACGGTGGAGCAGGATACCCGCCGGGTCACCCAGCATCTCATCGAAGGGCTCCACATGAAGAACCGGGAAGCTGTGGATACGCTGACCCATATTATGGTGCAGGAAGCCATGCAGAACGCCCAGCGCACCTATGTGATGATGCCTACGCCGACGGTGCTGGAAATGGTGACCGATGCCTTTTCCGATGTAGCCAGAGGCAGCCGGTCTGATACGAAGACTATCCTGGCCTATGATGCTCTGAAGGCCATGCCCCGCATGGAGGAAAGTGAATTCCATGCCCTGGCGCTCCTTCTCATTTTCCACTATTCCAGAAATACGGACAATGTGGATGCAGAACATTTGAGAAAGTATGCGGAAAAGTACATTACGCCCTTCCTTTACAAGCTGCCCGATGAGTATACAGGCTACCAGCAGCTGGAGTATCTCCACTGCGTATCTCTGGCCAATAAGGATATTCCCTTCGGCCAGGTGCTTCATGATTCCTATCCTTTGATTTTTGCCTTCCGGGGCTGCATGAAGAGTGAGCTGGCTTCGGTGTACAGCGCCTGGCCGGAAGGCACTCTGGTGCCCAGTCTCTATAATTCCTATATCAAGCCGGCGGCTGTGGATGAATCTACTTTGGCAGGTCTCTTTGATGACATGGGTCTGGATGATGAGGTCACCAGAAGGAGCATCCTGGCGCTGGTGGAATCCCGTCCTGTGAATTATGACCGGAAGGAAATGGGATATATTCTCAGCAAGGTGTCCCCGGATCTGGAGAAACTGCAGAATATCTGGGATAACAGCATGATCCGCCGTTCTTCCCTCACTCTGATGGGCATGTACATTGCAAAAATCTGTATCCGTGAAACCATTGGCGAAGATTTCGATCTCAGCCACTGGATGTAACTCCATGATAAAAAGAGCTTCCTTGCGCCGGTTGGCTTTGGATTGGGGAATATTCAAAATCTGCCGTCCTGCGGCAGATTTTCTTTTGTTTCCAAAAAGCGGGGCAGGGATTGGATTTCATGAGTCTTTTGACGGAGTCGTCAACGTTTCTATCATTTGAAAAGGTGGGGTAACATGGGAATCTTTGATATCATTGGACCGGTGATGGTAGGGCCTTCCAGCTCCCACACCGCCGGAGCGGCCAGAATCGGACAGACCGCCCGGGCTATCCTGGGGGAACCGGTGAAGGAAGCCAGAATTACGCTTTACGGGTCCTTTGCAAAAACCGGCAAAGGCCATGGCACCGACCGGGCTCTGGCAGCAGGCCTTATGGGCTATTCGCCGGACAGCGGCACCATTCGCGATGCTTTGAACATAGCGAAAGAGAAGGGCATCGATATTTCTTTCTATCTTTCGGAAGAGGATATGGGCCATCCAAATGTAGCCAGGATTGAAGCCTACGGTATCCATGGCGCCCATGTGGTGGTGGTGGGCCGCTCCCTTGGCGGCGGCCGCATTATGGTGACCAATATTGACGGTTACGATGTGGAAATCACAGGGGAAGAGTATACCCTCCTCACCAGGCACTATGATAAGCCCGGGGTGGTGGCAAAGGTGTGTGAAGAGCTGGCTAAAGAGAAGATTAATATTTCCACCATGCGTCTTTTCCGCAAGGGCAAGGGAAGCGATGCGGTCATGATTATTCACACTGACCAGCCTGTACCTCCGGCAGTGGCGGAAAAAGTGAAGAATTCCAACGAGAACATTACCTACGTCATGGCTTTGGATATTATTTGAGGAGGGCTTTATGGAATATCATTCTATGAAAGAACTGTTTGCCGTGGCAGACGCAGAAAAATGCTCTCCCGGCATTATTGCCTGCCGTGTGGAAGCTGAAGAAAGCGGGAAAAGCTATGAGGAAATCTGGGCCCGCATGAAATATACCATTCCTATTTTCAGGGAGTCCATCCAGAAGGGGCTGTCCGATACCTCCAAATCAGCCAGCGGCCTGGTGGGCGGCGATGCAAACCGCCTGTTTACCGGACACATGCGCTTCATTTCCCCTCTGTGCCAGCGGGCTGCCTCCTATGCCATTGCTACGGCGGAGGCCAATGCGAAAATGTACCGCATCGTAGCCTGCCCTACAGCAGGCTCCTGCGGCATCGTTCCCGCTGTCCTTTCTGCGGTGGCGGAAGAAACCAATGCTTCCATGTATGACATCACCTGCGCCCTCTTTACAGCCGGCGCCATTGGCAGGGTGATTGCAGAAAAGGCATCCATTGCCGGTGCCGTAGGGGGATGCCAGGCCGAATGCGGCGCCGCCTGCGGCATGGCCGCGGCAGCTGCGGTGGATCTGCTGAAAGGGTCCACCAGGCAGATAGGAAATGCCTTTGCCCTGGCTCTGAAAAATATACTGGGTCTGGTATGCGATCCGGTAGGGGGACTGGTGGAAGTGCCCTGCGTGAAGCGGAACGCCTTTCACGCAGTCCATGCCCTTCTGGCGGTGGAAATGGCCATGAACGGCATCGAAAGCGTCATCCCTCCCGATGAGGTAATCGAGGCCATGGGGGACGTGGGACGACGCCTCCCCGTAGAATTGAAGGAAACTAGCCGCGCCGGCCTGGCAGTTACGAAGACAGGCCGCAGAATCAATGAGGAAATCCTGAAAAAGTCGGCTATGGTGAAATAGCAGGAGTATCTATGCAGCAGGACGGAGTACGTTTTTTAGAAAAAGAAATCACAGAGATTAAAGTGGCAGTGATTGGCGATATGATGACTGACCGCTATATTACAGGCAGGGTGAACCGCATTTCTCCGGAGGCTCCGGTGCCGGTGAACCTGGTGGAATCCCAGCGGGAAGTACCCGGCGGCGCTGCCAATACGGCAGCCAATCTGGCGGCTCTTTCCTGCCAGGTCTATGCCTGCGGTATGAAAGGCAATGATGCGGACGGAGCGGTGCTTACTTCCCTCATGGAACAGGCAGGCATTGATATGTCCGGCATGATTTGTGCCGAGCATTACCACACCACTGCCAAAATACGGATCCTTGGCGCCCGTCAGCAGATGATGCGCCTTGATTACGAGGAAAAGAACAATCCTTCTCCTGAAGAATGCCGTTTTGTGCTGGAATGGCTGGAAAATCTTCTGGCCCGGGGTCTTGGAGTCATCGTCCTTTCCGATTACGGAAAAGGCATGATTACCGCCGGACTTTCAGAGAAGGTGATTGCTCTTGCCCGGACATATAAGGTACCGGTGCTGGTGGATCCCAAGGGGTCTGACTGGACCAAGTATGACGGCGCCTTTGGCATTACGCCTAATCTGAAGGAACTGTCGGACTGCGTGGGCAGAGAAATTCCCAATGATGACAAGGCAGTGGAAGAAGCAGGAAAGAAAGTACGGGAAAAGTACCATCTTACCCATCTTTTTGTCACCCGGTCGGAAAAGGGCATTACCTGCATCAGCGAAAAGGGTGCCATTCATCGGGCTTCCGCCGCCCAGGACGTCTTCGACGTATCCGGTGCCGGTGATACGGTCATGGCTGTCACCGCCTCCGCCGTGGCCGCAGGTCTTCCGATGGATACCATTCTGGAACTGGCCAACAAAGCCGCCGGTATTGCGGTTTCCAAAGTAGGGACCTACCAGGTCCGGCGGGAAGAACTGATCAGAGCCTGGAACAGGAAAGGGGAAGTACGTCTTTCCTACCAGCCCCTGACCTGGAAAGAAGCGGAACAGAAGATACGCCTCTGGCAGGAGAGGGGTGAAAAGGTGGTTTTCACCAATGGCTGTTTCGATATCCTTCACCGGGGCCATTTGACCTATCTGCAGCAGGCCGCTTCCCTGGGGGACCATCTGATTGTAGGCCTGAACAGTGATGAATCGGTGAAAAAACTGAAAGGTCCTGAGCGTCCGGTAAACAGCGAAGAAGACAGGAGCTTCATGCTGGCCTCCCTTCGGAGTGTGGATGAAGTGGTTATTTTCGGTGAAGATACACCGGAAGAACTGCTGTCCCATCTGAAACCGGATATTCTGGTGAAAGGCGGAGACTACAAAGTAGAAGAAGTGGCAGGAAGGCAGTATGCAGGGGAAGTGAAAATCCTTCCCTTCGTGGATGGTTACTCTACCACCGGCCTCATTCATAAGATTCGCAGGGACTAAGCCATGGAAGAAAAACATTATCAAGTGGACTTGACAAACAAAACCATTGTCCTCATTTACATGCTCTATTTCGGCGACATGGTTTCTATTTCCCCCTTTCTGGAAGTGCTCCGCCGGGAGGCGAAGGGGTCTAAAATCATCCTTGTCATGGATGCCCGTTTCCAGGAATCGGTGAAATACAATCCCAACGTGGATGAAATCATTCCCTTTGACCGCCACGGTAAGGAAAAGGGGATGGCTGCCACCTGGAAGCTGGGAAAGAAAATCGGAAAACTTCATCCGGATATCCTTCTGACCCTCCACGGCACCACCAGAAGCACCCTTTTGGCCCTGGCCATGGGGCCAAAGCACTGGGGCGGGGAAGAGGGCACCCGGATAGATTCCTTTTTCATGGACTGGCCCATGACCATTGAAACTTATAATTCCCATGCCGTGGACAAGTATCTGAAGGTACTGGAAAGGCTGGGGGTGAAAGATCTTCATCACAGCGGCATGCGTACCTTTACTTCCCCGGAATGGGACAGGAAGGCCCGGGCGTTTTATGAATCCCAGGGCATTCAGCCGGGTGACAGGCTGGCAGGTTTTTCCGTGGGAAGCTCCACGGCAGAAAAGAACTGGCCTGCAGAAAAATACGGACAAGTGGCTGACCATTTTGCGAAAAAAGGGCTGATTCCCGTTTTCTTCGGCGTGCCCTCGGAAATTCCTCTCATTGAAAAGGCAGTAAGCGCCATGGAATCGAAAAGGTACATTGTGGCAGCGGGAAAGCTCTCCATGGGCGAATTCATGGCAGCTGCCGGACGCTGCGCTCTGGCCTTTACCAACGACAGCGGCCCCATGTACGTGTTCGACAGCCGGGGCGTACCGACCATTGCCATGTTCGGCCCCAGCAACGCCAAATTCCACCATCCCCTGGGCCCCTGCTCCAAAGCCCTTTCTTCCTGGGATATGCCCATGGGACCGGAACATGTGAATAAAACCATAGCTTCCGGAAACTATACTCCCATTTCAGAAATCACCACAGAAGAAGTGATAGCTGCCGGTGAAAAGGCTCTGACTAAGTCGGAAAAGATGAAATAGCGCTCTGCGAGGATATGGTGGGACCAGGCGGTATCGCGAAGGGGGAGGGCAGTGAGCACTAGACAGGCAGGCCCATTCCAAAGGAAAGGACATATCCCTGCGGCGAAGCTGCCGCCATACCTATCGGGCTGAAAGAGGTCGAACTTATGAACCCTCCGGCATGGAGGGCTGGTCCATTTTAAGAACCCTCGGGGCGCAGCACTGTCCCCTTTCCCTGCGGCACCTTTTTCCTATTTGCATGAATGCTTTCTCATGATGGAGAAAGCATTTTTTGGTTGAATATGATATAATCTACATGCAAATATAAAAATATTTCTATCAATTACGGGAGGCTCTATGCACCTTCTTTCTCTATTTCCTGCACTGCAGGTCAGAAATTATCGAATATTCTGGATGACCCAGTGGATTGCGCTGATTGGATTCTGGCTTCAGCTCACTGCCCAGCAGTGGCTGGTATATACCATGACGGATTCTGCTTTTCTGCTGGGGCTGCTGGCTGCCTGTCAGTTTGCACCCAGCCTTTTTTTCACCCTTTTTACAGGGCTTTGGATTGATAAGCACAATAAACGGAAAATCCTTCTGGGAACCCAGCTTTTCTACCTTCTTCAGGCATCCCTTCTGGGTCTTCTTTTGTGGACCGGCCATGAAACCTATGGCTGGATACTGTTCTTTGCTTTCTTCATCGGTACCATTGACAGCTTTGACATGCCTGCCCGCATGGCCTTCATGCCGGAGCTGGTGGGGAAGAAGGCTCTTCACAGCGCCATCAGCCTGAACTCTGCCAATTTCAACATTACCCGTATGGCTGGTCCTCTTCTGGCAGCGTTCCTCTTGAAATATCTTTCCTACAGTACTATTTTCTTCATGAATGCCCTGTCCCTGATACCCATTATTTTTGCCTACAGCCGCATGGATGTGAATTCCGTCATCACTACAATGGAAGAACGGCATCCTCTCCATGAAATCAGGGAAGGTCTGATGCAGGCGAAAAATAATCCCCTCATCTATAAGAACCTTATTGCCGCCGGCATTGTGAGCGGGCTTATACTGAACATGGGCACCTATGGTCCTCTTTTTGCAGACCGGGTGCTTCATGCCGGTATTGACGGCTTCGGCTCCATTCTTTTCGCAGCCGGTGCCGGTTCCATGGTCAGCGGTCTTCTGGCAGGGGCGTCCCGGAATCATCTTTCCCATGGTATGATTTTCGGATCCGCCATCCTCTGCGGTCTGCTCCTCATGGCAGTGAGCTTTGTGCCCTATTTCATCCCGGCCCTGATTCTTTTCGGACTTCTGGGCTTTTTCGTCATCGCCTTCATTGTGAACTGCAATACGGTGATCCAGATGGCATCGCCCAAGGAATTCCTGGGCCGCATCATGGGACTCTATACCTTCGTATTCCTGGGAAGTGCGCCCTTTGGCTCCCTGCTGGTGAGCGCCATTATTGAAGGGATGGGGACTTCCCTGGGCCTTTGCCTGGTAGGAGCTTTGGAAATCGCACTGCTTCTTCTCTTCGCACGGCCTGTCAAGGAAAAGAAGGCGTTGATTCATTCATAGAGCTGTTTTCATCAGGATTTGTATGCATGGCGGTTCATGGCACTTCTTACCTAGCCAGGCACCCTTATTTTTCTTGAAGCAGTTATAAAATTCTTCTTAAGCAGGCTCCTTGCCTTTTAATATGGTTTCCGCTATACTATGAACATAGAATTTCAGAAAGGCAAAGGCGCTGATAGAAATCAGTGCCTTTTTGCTTTCAGCGAAGATGCTGCCTCATGGCAGCATCTTTTTGTTTATAGGGGATTGAATGGATTATTATTTTATATAGTAGACAGGAAGATTTCCTGTCAAACAGGAGGTGTTGATGATGCGAAAGCCAAAGATCGGGGTTATGCCGCTGTGGGACGAAGAAAAGGAAAGTATCTGGATGCTGCCGGGATACATGGATTCCATTAAAGAAGCCGGTGGAATTCCCGTCATTCTTCCTCTTCATCTGACAGAAGAGGAATTTGGAGACATGGCAGAGGACTTTGACGGGTTCCTCTTTACCGGCGGACAGGATATATCGCCTTCCCTCTATGGCGAAGAGAAACGGCCGGTCTGCGGGCCGGTGTGCCCGGTACGGGATGAGCTGGAAACCATGGTGTTCCATTACTGCTGGGATCATGATGTGCCGGCTCTTGGTATCTGCCGGGGCCTGGAACTGATGAATGCTCTCTTGGGCGGCAGCCTGTATCAGGACATTGCTGCTGAATGTCCCACCCTTCATGCTCCGAACCATGTCATGGACTTTGCCTATGACTGGGTGGCTCATTTCAACAGCATCCTTACCGGAAGCCCTCTCTATGAAAGACTGGGTGTGAACTTCCTGGGCGTGAATTCTCTTCACCATCAGGCAGTGAAGAAGCTGGCGGAATCCCTGAAGCCCATGGCCGTATCGGAAGACGGGCTGGTGGAAGCGGCCTATGCACCGGCTAAGAAATTCCTCTGGGCTGTACAGTGGCATCCGGAATACTCCTATACCTACGACGGCTTGGATATGGCTATTTTCGAAGCCTTCACCGAAGCTGCCGGCAGCCGGACGGTTCACGGCCTTTCGCCTTTCCTCCCGCCGGACCTCACCACCCATGACACGATCCGCCTGGGGTAGGGGATGATAAATAATATATGATCATTAAAAGTGGCGTCTTTGACAGAAGGACGCCACTTTTAAGGTGCGGTCAGAGGCACCGGGGTACCGGATTAAAGGGGCGGTCTTCTTCCTTTAAAAGGAGAGAAAATGCTGCGAAGGAGGTGCCTGCTCTGGCGCCCAAAGGGGGCCTTTGCCTCTTGCATTCTCCTTTTCTGTCCCATACAATAAAGGATACCTGTAAAGCAGGACAGGTATCCTTTATTGTTTTTCTAAGGAGGGCCTATGTATTCTTCTTCGTCTCCGGTATGGAAAGCACTGCATGAGGCTTTTCCCTGCACCATTCCCATATTTGCAGGGTTCTGGTTTATTGCCTTTGCCTATGGCTTTTATATGTATACCCTGGGCTTTTCTTTTATATATCCTACCCTTATGGCCATGTTCATATTTGGCGGTTCTCTGGAATTTGTGACGGTATCCATGCTGCTTTCTTCCTTTGCGCCCTGGCAGACGCTGGTGGTGGCACTGACGGTACAGGCCCGGCATCTGTTTTATGGTCTGGCCATGCTGGAAAAGTACAGGGGAACGGGATGGAAGAAACCTTTCCTGATTTTCTGGATGTGTGACGAAACTTTTGCACTGAACTACTCCGCCACCATTCCTTACGATGTGGACAGGGGCTGGTACTATTTCTGGGTGTCTTTCCTGGATTATACCTACTGGGTTTCCGGCGCCATGATCGGCGGCCTGTTGGGATCCCTTGTTTCTTTTGATACGAAAGGCCTTTCCTTTGTGATGACTACCATGTTCCTTGTGGTATTTCTGGAGCAGTGGCTGAAGGAAGGAAAGCATTACACGGCCCTCATCGGCCTTGCCGCTTCGATACTCTCCCTTCTTTTCTTCGGAAAGGATGCCTTCATTATACCTGCCATGGCAGGTATGCTTCTGGTGCTTACCCTGCTTAGAAAGCCCATAGAGAAAGCGGGTGGATTTTTATGACGTCCATGCCTTTGTGGCAGCAGATAGCGACCATAGCTCTCTGCGTTCTGGGAACCATGACTACCCGGTTTCTTCCTTTTCTGATTTTCAAACCGGGAAGCCGTCTTCCCGGCTATGTGAAATACCTGGGGAAAGCACTTCCTTCCGCCGTTTTTGCCCTGCTGGTGGTGTACTGCCTGAAGGATGTTTCCCTCCTCTCTGGCAGTCACGGCATTCCGGAAGCTCTGGGCATGGGGCTCACGGCTCTATTGCATCTCTGGAGACGGCAGATGCTTCTCTCCATGGCAGGGGGCACACTCTTTTATATGTTTCTGGTGCAGTATATCTTCTGACGAGGAGAATCAGCAGCTCAGGGAGAAAAGGGAAAACATGGCACAAAAAAAGAGTACCTTCCAGTACTCTTTTTTCCATGGTGACCGGTATGGGATTCGAACCCATACTCTCTGCGCTGAGAACGCAGCGTCTTAACCGTTTGACTAACCGGCCATGTATGACTTATTATACATGAATCGTCGCCTGAATGCAAGAGTTCTATTGGAGGAAAAAGATTCTCCATCTTCTGAGATTTATGAAAGACGGGCTCCCTCCGGGTGTGCTATAATTTCTGTAAGCTGATTTTGACATGGATGAAATCATCATTTCCTGAAGAGGAGGCAGGTTATGAATATAGAAGCAAAAAGAAAATATATGCTGCTCTGCATTGTGATTCTGCTGATTGCGGCCATTGCGGCAGGGACTTCCGATTTCTGGAAGGACAGCGGCGTGGAAAGCGCCAAGCAGGGCTATGTGGCGGTGATTCGTATAGATGGCCCCATTTACGGCGGCCCTGACACTGATTCGATTCTCTCCGGCAGCAGCGGTGTGACCAGTGAGCAGATTATGAAAGAGTTCCAGACAGCCCGGAAGGATCCCCAGGCCAAGGCTATCCTGGTGCGTATCAACAGCCCCGGCGGTTCCACGGGAGCTACCCAGGAAATTGCAGAGGAAATGGATAAGATCAGGAGCAGCGGCAAGCCCATTATTATTTCCATGGGAGATATGTGTGCTTCTGCCGGCTACTGGCTGGCCAGCAAGGGCAATTACATCTTTGCATCTCCTGCCACCATTACCGGCAGCATCGGTGTGTACATGGATTACACCAATGTGGAAGACCTGATGGACAAGCTGGGCATTAAAAATGAAAAGATTAAGAGCGGCGCCCATAAGGATATCCTTTCCATGTACCGTCCCATGACGGGGGAAGAAAAAGAAATGGTGCAGACCATGGTGGATGATATTTACAACCAGTTTGTACAGACTGTGGCAGACGGACGCAAAATGGATGAAAATAAGGTACGCTCTATTGCAGATGGCCGGATTCTCACCGGAAAACAGGCCCAGGACTTGGGACTGGTGGACGCCATGGGCAATTATTACGACGCTTTGAGTTATGCAGCTTCCAGCGGCGGCATCCAGAGTGAAAATATTCCGGTGAAAAGTTATGGAAGCGGTGTTTCCCTGAAGGGCATCCTTTCCGGCGAGGCCAGAAATCTGTCCGGTATCTTTGGAAAGGCGCTGGCCGATTCCTTCAAAGAGTCTGTGGCAGGCTCTTCTGTGCCGTCTATGAAGTAAGGAGGATTGTATGAATCAGTTACTTGATCTGGCTATGGCCCTCATCATTTCACCCCGGCAGGCCCTGATGGAAATCACCAATGAAGAAAAACTGAAAGAAGGATTTTTCATCTGGATATTTGTGGTGCTTCTCATGTCCCTCTCCCTGTTTCAGCAGGGGCCGGGGCTGGTGATGCAGTTCCTTCTCATGGTCCTCTTCATGGGGGCAGCCCTCCTGGTGCACAGCGCTGTCATCGACTATATTTCCGGCTTCTGGGGCGGCATGGGTACCGCCAGAGGCATTACGGCAGGATTCATGGCGGCTTCTCTGCCCATGGCCTTTTCTGTTTTCTTTACCTTTCTGGCCGAAGCGGGTGTGGGTGCTCTGTCCGGCATAGGAAGCTTTGCTATCTGGATCTGGTCTTTCTACCTGGATGTGACGGCCATTGGACAGAATTATCGGTTCCGCCCGGGAAAATCTTTTCTCATTGCTTTGACCCCTTATATCCTCATTGTGATTTTCTTCATCGCCCTCATGGCCCTCGGTGTGGCTGCGGCGGTGGAAGGGATTGCCAATATGCAGGATATGCAGAGTCTTGAATCTATGATCACCCAGATGTAAAATAGAATCAAATAGTTGGCAGAGGCGCCGGAAATCATATCCCGGCGCCTCTGCCTGTTCAATTTCAAAAAGATACGGTTTGTGATATAATATGAAACGTATGTATAACTTGGATTGGATACACGCAGTTTCCCTATACAAATGAAAATCTTGAATCAGTATGAATATAAGGAGGAATACCATTTATGTGCGGTATTGTAGGTTATGTAGGCAGTGGAAATGCCACGAATTTTCTGATTGACGGACTCCGCCGCCTGGAATACAGAGGATATGATTCTGCAGGCATTGCGGTTTATGAAAATGGAAAAATCAACATTGAGAAAAAGCAGGGCCGCCTGGTGAATCTGGAAAACGAGCTGAAAAAGCATCCTCTCCAGGGCCATATCGGCATCGGACATACCCGCTGGGCTACTCACGGCAAGCCTTCCGACAGAAATGCCCATCCTCATGGAGACTGCCATAACCATTTTGTGGTGGTTCATAATGGTATTATTGAAAACTATCTGACTCTGAAAAAGGACCTTATGGAAAAAGGCCACGTTTTCAAGTCTGAAACGGACACGGAAGTGGTAGCTCATCTTTTGGAAGAACTGGACGATGGCAATTTCCTTTCCACAGTCCGCAAAATGCTTTCCATCATCGAAGGCTCCTACAGCCTTGTGATTATGGACAGCTCCTATCCTGATACCATTATCTGTACCAAGAAGAACAACCCTCTCATCCTCGGTCTGGGCAAAGGAGAAAACTTCATTGCCTCCGATATTCCTGCTGTGATTAACCATACCAGGGACATCTACATTCTGGATGATGAAGAAGTGGCGGTAGTGAAAGCTGACCAGGTCTCCATTCTTGACAGAGATGGAAAACCGGTGCAGAAAGAAATCCAGAAAGTGACCTGGTCTGCCGAAGCAGCAGAAAAGGGCGGTTATCCCCATTTCATGCTGAAGGAAATCTTCGAACAGCCCAAAGCGGTCCGCGATACGGTGCAGATCCATCTGAACAAAGACGGCTCCGTCACATTCCCTGATCTGGGCTGGACAAAGGAATGCTTTGAGAATATTGACAATATTCTTATTACTGCCTGCGGCACCGCCTACCATGCAGGTCTGGTGGCCAAGCACTACATTGAACGGTTCGTAAAGATTCCGGTTTCCGTAGAAATCGCGTCGGAATACCGCTACAGCAAACCCCTTACCACCAATCGCACCCTCTGCATCGTAGTGAGCCAGTCCGGCGAAACCATCGATACCCTGGAAGCACTGAAAGAAGCAAAGAAACACGGCGCCAAAAGTCTGGCAGTGACCAACTCCATCGGCTCCTCCATTGCCCGGGAAGCAGACCATGTCGTCTATACTCTGGCAGGGCCGGAAATCGCCGTAGCTTCTACCAAAGCCTATACCACCCAGCTGGTGGCACTCCTCATGCTGGCCCTTTACATGGCACAGCTCAGAGGCACCATTTCCTTGGACCTCATCCATAAGATTACCGATGGATTGAAAGACCTGCCCAAGCAGATTGAAAAGGTACTGAAAGAAAAGGACCATATGGCTGAAGTGGCAGACCGTCTTATCAAAGCCCATGATATTTTCTATCTGGGCCGTTCCATCGACTATGCCATCGCCATGGAAGGGGCACTGAAACTGAAAGAAGTATCCTATATCCATGCGGAATCCTACGCAGCCGGCGAACTGAAACACGGCACCCTGGCCCTCATCACCGCCGATACCCCTGTGATTGCCGTAGCTACCCAGGATGCGGTAAGCTCCAAAATGTACAGCAATATTCAGGAAGTCAAAGCACGGGGCGCAGAAGTCCTTGGCATCGGCTATGAAGATGATAAAGAACTGGGCAAGTACACCACTGAAACCGTACGGATCCCCAGAGTGGACTTCTTCATTGCCCCCATTCTGTCCGTCATTCCCATGCAGCTTCTCGCATACTATACCAGCGTGAAGAGAGGAAACGATGTGGATAAGCCAAGAAACCTGGCAAAATCAGTGACCGTGGAATAAGAAATACATGGGGCACAGGCATCCTTCGGGGCCTGTGCCTTTTCTTTCTATCAGACACGGTTGCGGAAACCTGTTTTTAAGCATAAAATAAAGAAAGTATATTTCATGGATAGGAGTTGTCATATATGAAGAAGATTATTTTAACCGGCGACCGTCCCACCGGACACCTTCACGTAGGTCACTATGTAGGATCCCTCAGAGAACGGGCAGCCCTCCAGAATTCCGGCAAGTTTGATGAAATTTATATCGAAATTGCTGACGCCCAGGCCCTGACGGACAATGCGGATAATCCTGAAAAAGTCAGGAAAAACGTACTCCAGGTCGCTTTGGACTACCTTTCCGTAGGTATCGACCCCGAAAAGTCCAATATCTTTATCCAGTCCCTGGTACCGGCCCTGCCGGAACTGACCATGTACTACATGAACTTGGTCACCGTATCCCGGCTGGAAAGAAATCCTACGGTAAAAGCGGAAATTCAGCAGAAACATTTCGAAGCCAGCATCCCCGCCGGCTTCCTCTGCTACCCTGTCAGCCAGGCAGCTGACATTACCGCCTTTGACGCCACTACCGTGCCGGTAGGGGAAGACCAGGAACCCATGCTGGAACAGACAAGGGAAATTGTACGGAAATTCAATGACATTTATGGTGAAACCCTGGTGGAACCGGAAATTGTCCTGTCCACCAATAAAGCAAGTCTCCGCCTTCCCGGTATCGACGGCAAAGCCAAGATGAGCAAATCCATTGGCAACTGTATTTATCTCTGCGAAAAACCTGAAGACATTGAAAAGAAAGTCATGTCCATGTTTACCGATCCCACCCATCTTCGGAGAGACGACCCGGGCCACGTGGAAGGCAACCCCGTCTTCACCTACCTGGACGCTTTCTGCAAAGATGAATATTTCGCAGAATTCCTGCCGGAATACAAGAACCTGGACGAAATGAAAGAACACTACACCAGAGGCGGTCTGGGAGACGTCAAAGTCAAACGGTTCCTTAACAACGTGATGCAGGCAGAACTGGCTCCTATCCGTGAACGCCGCCAGCACTGGGAACAGCACCTTGATGACGTGGTGGATATCCTCAGGAAAGGCACAGAAAAAGCGGCTGCCAAAGCCGATGGCACCCTCCAGAGAGTGAGAAAGGCTATGCGGATTAACTACTTTGAAGATGGCAACCTGTTAAAATAAAAATCATATCTTTAAAAAGACGAAGGCTTCGGCCTTCGTCTTTTTTTATGCTGCAGGAAAAGGGACAGTGGAAGAGGGGATGAAGGGACTATGCATATGTATTAAGTTCATATATATCCACAAAGGTTAGAAATAGATTAATTAATAGCAACTTCAGGTAACTAATTAATTTTAAAACCCCTTTTTATAAGGTATATGAACAAATCGCCTTTTACATCAATGTTCAAATAGATATAAGGAAATAGGCAGAATTACTACAGTATCATCGCTTTTTTATTATTTCAATAGGGCGGTTTTATCATTTATAACTTTTCAAAGATGAAGGTCGTGCTCTACTTTCAAAACTTTCGAAGCGTATCGATAAATACTATTGCATTCGGGGAGGCAATGCATTAACATAAGACATATTAATTTTCTTGTGGTTTATGGGATTATATCTTTTTTCTGTATAGGATTTTGTATTTTCTTCGTGTCACCTGGCCATAGACCGGCAGTCTGTGTACCATTTTTGATCAAAGGAGATTTCATGAATAAAGTTTACAAGGTGGTCTGGAATCGCACAAAACATTGCTACGTTGTAGTTTCTGAACTGGCTAAACGGGCAGGCAAAAACAAGAGCACCTGCCTTACAGCGGCGGTAAAGGCCGCTGCAGCACTGGGGCTGGGGGTGGTGCTCCTTATGGGGAGTGCCGGCTCGGAAGTGTTTGCGGCGACAGGTGGACAAGTCATCGGGGGCGGTGGTTCCGACAGCGGAGATACGTCTCAGGCTACGGGTCAGGATGCCACGGTTAGTGGAGGTTTTGTCAATCATGCGGAAGGAAAATATTCTAGCGTCAGCGGTGGGTCCAAGAACCATGCTACCGGCGAGAATTCCAGTATCAGCGGGGGCGGTGACGGGATTGCTTCTGGATTGAACTCCAGCATCAGTGGTGGCAAGCAAAATAAGGCCACAGGAGAATTTTCCAGTGTATCCGGTGGTGATCAAAATGAGGCTGCTGGGAACCAGTCCACCATCAGTGGCGGTACGGCCAACAAAACTACCGGTGACTGGTCCACCATCGTGGGCGGCGCTTACAATGTAGCCAGCGGCAACAGCTCTCTGGCTTTGGGCGGTATGATGTCCGCTGTGCAGGGAATGTATTCCGTGGGTATTGCCGGCGGGAGCACCAGTAAGGATGCCAAACGGGGGTTTGCGGCTGGCTACCAGTCCGCGGTCAATGTGGCCAATGGAACAGCCATTGGGTATCAGGCAGTGGCCAATACAAAGGGTACGATTTCTTTTGGCCATGTAAAGGGAGATACGTATTATGCTGCTGATCCCTGGGATCATACCATTAGTACGAATACTTTTGGTGATAACTATTATAACCGCCTGGTCAATGTAGCCGACGGCATCGATAACCACGATGTGGTGGTCATGGAACAGCTGACCGCAGCCAAAGCAGAGGCAGTGGCAACGGCCAAGAACCAGATCAAGGTCAAAGGCGACGAAAAGAACGTCCATGCCGTAGAAGCCACAGACAGTGATGGGGTGCAGGCCACCACCATCAGCCTGCTGCCTAAAGTTACCCTGCAGGGCAGCACCGATACCACAGGCAGCGAGGCCGTCGTCCTTGACGGCACAGCAGGCACCATTTCCGCCGGTCTTAGCAGCGATGCAGCCAATTATATTTCCCTGAACGGCACGGCGGGCCTGGCCAATATCGGGGCCATCACCATTGGCAGGCAGCCCAACTATACCTATACCTATTACGTCCCTGTGTATGACAGCAATGGCAATATTACAAGCCTTTCCTCCACCCGTGCCACGGAAAGCGGCAATTTCATCACCGGTCTTACTAATACCACCTGGACGCCGGGGAAATATGCCTCCGGCCGGGCAGCTACGGAAGATGAGCTGGAACAGGCAGGCCGCCATTTCCTGAGCATCAAAACCAGTACCAAAACTGATGGCACCACCATTGCGGAAAATACGCTGGCCAACTACTACAATGATGGTGCCACTGGCACCTATTCCCTGGCCTTCGGCGTAAATACCAAGTCCAGCGGTGACTATGCCACTTCCATGGGCATCAATTCCAAAGCCAGCGGTCTGGGAGCTCTGGCGGTAGGATATGACAATACGGCGTCAGGAACAGAGTCTGTTTCCGTAGGTACGGAAAATAAAGCTGCAGGGAATTTTTCTGTTGCCCTTGGTGTATTTGCCAATGCAGGGACAGCTAATACGGATACTTCTTCTACGACCAATGGAGCTGCTGTAGCTGTAGGTTTCCAGGCTTCGGCTACCAAGACAGGCAGTTCTGCGTATGGGTATAATGCCCGGGCCATGCAGGATGAAGGTACGGCTCTGGGCGTGTCATCCGTCGCCAATGTGGAAGGCGGCGTGGCTGTAGGCGCCCATTCTATTGCTGATGTGGCGAAAGGCGCCAAAGGCTATCTGGCGGGCGACAGCGATACGTCCACCACCTGGGTTTCCACGGCAGGTGCCATGTCCCTGGGCGGCAGCACTAAGGATGAAAACGGCAATGCCATCACCGTTTCCCGTCAGATTACCAATCTGGCCGCAGGTACCAATGACACCGACGCTGTCAATGTGGCCCAGCTGAAAGCTGTAGAAAGCGAAGGCTTGAATTTCCAGGGGAACAATACAGATACCACTGTCCACATCAATCAGGGCGGCACCCTCCAGATTCAGGGCAGCGGGACCAAGGCATCTACGGAATATTCCGGAGAAAACATCCTGGTTACTGGTGTCAGTGAAACTGCCAATGACGGGAAGACGGTTACCACCAAACTGAATATTGGCCTGGACAAAAACATCCGGGTAGACAGTGTCACCGCCGGACAGGCCACGACCAGTTCTGTTCAGGGCTATGCCGGTTCTGTGAAAATCGTGGGACCTTCTGCGGACAGTACCAAATATGAAGCCACGTCCCTGACTACGGCCTATGATACCGGTGCCAAATCGGTAAAGAATGCAACAGTCAACCGGCTCCAGTACACTGACGGAGACGGCACGACCAGGCACACGGTGGCCACCCTGGATGATGGACTGAAATTGGCCGGTGATGCTGGTACTGGAACGGTGAACCTGGACAGCACCCTGACCGTTACTGGCGGCGAAACGAATGATGCCAACCTGGCTTCCGGAAAGAATATAGGCGTCACGGCCAGTGACGGAAAGCTTCAGATCCAACTGGCCAAGAATCTGACCGGCCTCAGCTCGATTACAGCGGGCACGGTGGTCATGGGCAGTCAAAGTGACGGCAGTGATGCTACGAAGACAGGCAATTATGTCACCGGTCTGGATAACAAGACCTGGACCGTTGGCACCACCCAGGCTGTCAGCGGCCGGGCGGCTACGGAAGATCAGCTCCAGAGCGTGTCCAATGCGGTGAGCATCAACCAGACAAATATAGCCTCCAATACGGCAGCCATTGCCAGAGGGCTGAACTTTACCACCAACACCACTGATGCTTCCAGCACCACCGGCTACAAAGTGGTGAACAAGGCGCTGGGGGATACGGTGTCCATCAAGGCCCATGATGTCCAAGCCGGCCACACCTATACCACGGACAATCTGACCACTTCCATCGATGACAGGGGGAACATCACCATTGCCATGGATACCCAGCTGACAGCGGACAAAGTAACCGTGGGGTCCGGGAGCAATGCCCTGACCCTGGATGGATCCAACGGCACTTTGACCACCGGATCTTCCACCCTGAACGGCAGCGGACTTTCCCTCACCGGCGGTCCCAGTATCACCACCAGCGGCATCAGCGGCGGCAGCAAGCAGATCACCAGTGTAGCCAGCGGTGCCAGCGGGGTGGATACGGCAGGGAAGGCCGTTTATGGAACGGAAGATAACGCGGCCAACATCAGCGATGTGAAAACCATCGCCAGCCAGATGGTCACCGTAAGCAAGGACAGCACCAAAAACAATACGAAGGTCACCAAGACCACCAAGACCGATGGCACCGTGGATTATGAAGTGGCCCTGAATGATACCCTGACGCTAGGTGACAAGGGCGCGGTACTGAACGGCACCGCCGGGACCCTGTCCCTGGGAACCCTGCTGTTCATGGATGGAATCAATGGCTACGGGACCATTGGCAGCCTCCATCTGGGGAATTATTCCGGTACGGACAGCACCTGGTCTCTGAAGGACAATAAGGGGAATGCTGTTTCTTCAGGCACCTATCTGACCGGTCTCACCAATACTTCCTGGACCACCGCGGACCCCACCTATGTGAGCGGCCGGGCGGCCACGGAAGATGAACTGGCAGCAGTTTCCTCCACGGTGAACACGGGATGGAATGCCCAGGTGGATGGGACCACCCTGAAAGCGGTCACACCTGCCAGCAATCTGAACTTTGCCGCCGGGGACAATATGCAGCTGAATGGTAGCGGCAGTACCATCACCATCGCTACCCAGCCCAATGTGGACTTTACCACAGCCCGGGTAGGCGGCACCAAGGGTACCGATGGTACCTACACCGGAGGCATTTACCTGGGCAGCCAGGCCGGCGGCGGAGCCAACAGCGGCAAGGGATTCTACATTACAGGGCTCCAGAATACCAACTGGGACGCCAATTCCATCGTCAGCGGCCGGGCGGCCACGGAAGATCAGCTCCAGAAAGCCATTACTGAAGTACAGACCGGTACCCTGGCCAGCGACAACTTTGTGACGGAAGGGACGGCCGCGGATGATACCGCCAACCCGGGACAGCTGAAAGTGACCCTGAAGGAGAAAAACGGCAATTCTGTCAGTGTTTCCGGGCTCCACGACTACTATGTGACCGGGGGCAGCGTTTCTACGGCAACGACAACTACGGATGGGGTTACCTCTACCACAGCTACTTTGAATCTCACCAAGAACAATGGCGACACTATACCTGTAGACCTTACCGGTCTTTCGAAGATGGATTATCGTCTGGTAGAGAACTCTGCTGCTGGTTCAGACGGCAAGTACACGGTTGACGCAAATGGTGATGTGAACCTTACCGTAGCTAGTGATACGGATACCGTGGGGAAGGAAATCACCATTTCCGGCCTGGCCAGCAAAACAGCCCTGGAACAGGGACTGACCTTCACGGCCAGCGCCCTGGCGGACGGGGCCACTTCCCTGACCCATACGGCCCAGCTGGGGGATACCATCGGCATTTACGGGGGCAGCAAACAGGACGGCCATACCTACAATACCAACAACATCACCACCACCATCAGCGATAAAGGGGATATCCGGGTGCTTCTGGACGATAACCTGACTGCCACCAGCCTGACGGCTGGGTCCAAGACCACGGATACGGCTGCTGGCGTGGATGGTATGGTTACCGCCATCGGGACGGGGGGCGCCTACCTGACCATGAACGGCGCCGATGGGTCCCTGCGCGTGGGCGATGCCAGCGGGAACTTTGCCGCCATGGTCCAGAACTACGGAGGGCCCAAATTCCTGAACAGCACAGCAACCGGTTCGCCGCGCTTCCAGTATTGGGCTGCCAGTGCCGGACAGGATGAAACTACGGCAGCCAAGACTCTCTATACCCTGGCCACCTTAAATGATGGGCTCCAACTTTCCGGGGACAGCGGCACCGGATCCGTACTTTTGAATAACACGCTGACGGTAACAGGCGGCGAAGGTTCCTCCAACGACCTTTCTTCCGGCAGCAACATCGGGGTCACCGCTTCCCGCAGCACCCTCAAGCTGCAGCTGGCCAAGAATCTGACCGGCCTCACTTCCATTTCCCTGGGGGATAACCTGGTTCTGGGGAACCAGACCAGCGGTTCTGCCACCGGGGACTATCTCACCGGACTGGACAACACCACCTGGAGCGGGACGCCTGTCTCCGGCCGGGCGGCTACGGAAGACCAGCTGGCCAGCGTCAGCACCAGCCTGAAGAGCAAAACCACCGGGGGCTTTGGCCTTACGGCGGATGAAGCGGACAGCACCGGCAGCAAAGAGGTGAAACAGGACCTGGGAAGCACCATCAAGATTACGGCAGCCGACGATGAGAACCTGACCACCACGGCTGATACGACTGATACAGCCATCAAGCTGTCTCTCAGCAAAAACCTGAAGCTCACATCTGCCACCTATACGGATACGGAAGGAAATACCACGTCCGTAACCGGCACGGGGATCACCATTGCCAAGGCCGGTTCCACTGAGGGTGGAAGGGTGTCTCTGACCACCACCGGCCTGGACAACGGAGGCAGCCAGATCGTGAATGTGGCGAGCGGCCTGGGCGCTACGGCATTGTCTGATGCCACGGGAGACACCTTGAACCATGCGGCCACCATTGGAGACCTAAAGGCAGCAGCCCAGGGGGCGACGGACAGTTCCGATGCCAAAGGTCTGAACTTTCTGGGGAACAGCAATCCTTCGGACAGCTCCGGCAAAACGACAGCCCTCCATGCTGATTTGGGCGGCATCGTATCCATCCTGGGGACGGGCACCGATGAGGATGCCAATTATTCCGGCCGCAATGTGAAGGTTATCAACAAGAACAATGCCCTTTATGTGGAACTGGACAAGGATCTGGAAGCCCGGTCCATGCAGGTGGGCTATGGCGAAAGCGGCAATAATATCCAGGGGCAGCTGCTCCTGTACGGCTCCAACAGCGACAACACCTATTCCAACCTGATTGTGGAAAGCCAGTATATGGATGGAAAACCCTATCTGACCAATACCACTTCCACCGGCGATAAACGGCTTGTTTACAAAGATGGAACGGATGATGCCATCCATACGGTAGCCACCATGAGTGACGGCTTGAAGTTCAGCGATGACAACGACAGTACAGCGGCGGTTACCCTGGGGAGTACGCTGGCTGTCACCGGCGGTGCTGCCCAGGATAAACTGGCCAAAGACACTAACAACAAGCTGGTTACCGGGAATATCGGCGTGGTGGCTGCAGAAAATGCCGATGGTACCAGCGGCAGCCTGACCTTAGCGCTGGCCAGGGACATCAACCTGGGAAGCCAGGGAAGCCTTACGGCAGACAGCACGAAAGTGGGATACCAGACGGCCACCACGAAAACCAGCCAGACAAATGAAACTGGCAATTACGTCACTGGCCTCACCAATACCTCCTGGACTGGGACCGATTATGTATCCGGCCGGGCGGCTACGGAAGACCAGCTGTACCAAGTGAGCCAATCCGTCCAGGATACGGTCAATGCAGCCACCTTCAGCATTACGGCTGGCGGTCAGGGAGAAGCCACGGATGCCACCATCACCAAGAAAGTCGGTGAATCCATCCGCATCTTCGGCGATGCGCCTAAGGTATCCGGCGGCGGTGACGGCGACGGCTGGGACCGCAGCAAGGCCAATATCCTGACCAAAGTGAAGAAGGACAATAACGGAGATGAATACATTTCCGTAGAACTCCAGGATCACCTGGAAGTGGGCGTCCATGCAGGGACTGACACAGATAGCACCGCCATTACCGGTGTGGACGGCAGCATGCTGTTCAAAGGGGCGTCAGCTGCTGATGAAGTGAACATCACCGGCGATACAGGGGTCACCCTGAACTACAACGGCAGCCAGGCTGCCGCACTCCGCCAGGACAAGGGCGCCGGCTATCTGGACCTGACGGGAACCACGGCGGGAACCAAGGCGTCCGTGTCCGTCCATACAGGGGCTAAGAACCTGGCCCAGCAGGACCAGACCCGTCTGACCTATACGGATCAGAGCGATAAGTCTCATGATGTGGCTACCCTGGACGATGGCCTCGTCGTCGCTGGTGACAACGGACAGGTGACGCGTCTGCTGAACAGCACGCTGAAGCTGTCCGGTGGTGAGACAGATACGACTAAGCTTTCCAGTGGACAGAATATCGGTGTTGTCGCCAATAAGGATAACGATGGCTTTGATATCAGACTGGCAAAGAACCTCACCGGCATCGAAAGCATTACGGGCTTGACAAACACCACCATTGGTCCGGACTTTGCTACTCAGGGCCGGGCGGCTACGGAAGAACAGCTGAAGCTGATGCAGAGCAGTATCACACAATCGGCTCAGGGCGGCGGCTTCGGCCTTACAGCTGATGGAGACGGAATGAAAGCGGCGAAAGCCGACCTTGGCAGTACCATCGGCATCCATGGGGATGGCAATATCACCACGGCTGTTTCCGACGATGGCAAATCCCTTAACATCGGCCTGAAGAAAGATGTGGACCTCGGCAATGATGGCTCCATTAAGGCTGGCGGCGTGACCATCAGCAATAAGGGCATCGATGCAGGCAACAAGAACATCACCAACGTGGCGAGCGGTATCGTCACTGGGGACGACAGCGACAATACCAATGCGGCCAATATCGGCGATGTGAAGACCCTTGCCGGTGAGGCTGCCAAGACGGAAATCGGCAAGCTGGGCAGCCGGGACTTTGCCGGAGACGGCGGAGAAACCGTCTCCAGAGGCCTGGGTGAATCCATGAAGCTGTCCGGCGGTGCAGATACGTCCAAGCTGACAAATGGCAACATCGGTGTGGTCAAGAACACCGATGGCGACGGCCTGGATATCAAGCTGTTCAGTGAACTTACAGGGCTGACCAGCGTCACCACCGGAAACAGTACCTTGAACAGTGACGGACTCACTGTCAATAACAGTGAAGGCAAAGCCGGTACGACCATCACCGGCAGCGGCATCAAGATTGCCGCTAACGGCGACAATACCCATGCTGTGGAAATCACAAACAGCAATGTCTCCATGGGCGGCCAGCAGATCCACGATGTGGCACCGGGGACCAGTGATACCGATGCGGTGAATGTAAGCCAGCTGAAAGGTCTGGTCAGCGGTGTGGATGGAGCTGTGAACCGGCTTAACAATCGCCTGAACCGGGTTGGCGCCGGGGCAGCTGCTCTGGCGGCACTTCATCCTCTGGATTTCAATCCGGAAGAAAAGTGGAACTTTGCTGCTGGTTTCGGTCACTACGTGAATGCCAATGCTGGTGCCATCGGCGCCTTCTACCAGCCCAATGAAGATACCCTCTTCTCCCTGGCCGGCAGCTGGGGCGGCGGAGAAAACATGGTCAATGCAGGCGTCAGCATCCGCCTGGGCCATGGAAATTCCATCATGGGTTCCCGTACCGTTATGGCCAGGGAAATCATGGCCCTAAAGCAGCAGGTGGAAGCACAGAATCTGAAGCTTAAGGAAAATGAAGATTTGAAGGCCCGACTTGCCAAGCAGGACCAGGAAATCGCAGAACTGAAAGCGATGGTTCTTAAGCTGGCGGCTAAAGGCTGATTTCATAGATGCAGAGTAAAAACACCCGAATGTGATTCTGAAAGAGTCACCTTTCGGGTGTTTTTATATGGTCTTTATCTGCCGCAGCGCTGCGAACAGGGCAAGGTGTTCTGCTCTATTCCATGATAAAACCCCTGGCGCCCGAAAATCAGCGATTTCCAGACATCAGGGGTTCAGTAAGGCGCGGGAAGTGTCATCACCTATCCCTGGATTTTTTCCATTTCGGAGAGAGGTAGAGTTTCTCTCCCTTTAGAGCCGCTTATGAGAAACACCAGGGTACCTGCAGCAGCAGAAATGGTGGAAGCCATAAGAATGGAAAATTTGGCCAGGTTCAGGAGGCCGGGATCCGTGAAGGCGATGGAAGCAATGAAGATGGACATGGTAAAGCCGATACCGCCGAGCATGCCGGTAGCTGCCAGCTCCCGGGGAGAGGCTTTGCCGGGAATGTCTATATGGCCTATTTTATGGAGAAGGTAGACAGAGCCGAAGATGCCTACCGGTTTTCCAAGGAAGAGTCCCGCCAGGATGCCCCAGGGGAGGGGGGAAGTAAAGTCCAGAGAAGCAAGGGAAATTTCTACACCCGCATTGGAGAGTGCAAAAACGGGCATGATGAGATATGCAGACCAGGGGTGAAGTCTCTTCTCCCACTGATGAAGCATGGATACTTTGCAGTTCCCTTCTGCCGGAATAGAGAAGCCCAGAATGACCCCGGCTATGGTGGGGTGGATGCCGGCTTTCAGGAAAAAGTACCATGCCACAAGGCCTAAAGCCAGATAGGCCGGGAAGAAACGGATTTTCAAGCGGTTTAAAAGGAATGCGCCGGCCAGAGCTGCCAGTCCGGAAGCCAGGGCTATCCATGCAAGGTCCGTGCTGTAAAAGAGGGCGATGACGACAATGGCGCCTAAATCATCTACAATGGCCAGGGCCGTCAGGAAGACCACCAGCCCCGGCGGTGCGCTTCTGGCTGCCAGGGTCATAATGCCCAGGGCAAAAGCAATATCGGTAGCCATGGGAATGCCCCAGCCGCCGGAGGTTTCCGTGCCAAAATTCAGAAGGCTGTAAAACAGGGCCGGTACCAGCATACCGCCCAGTGCCCCGCAGACGGGAAGAATCATGGCAGATTTGGTGCGGAGTTCTCCATAGAGGAATTCCCGCTTGATTTCCAGGCCCACCAGAAAGAAGAAAACGGCCATGAGCCCGTCATTGACCCAGTGAAGAAGTCCCATTTCCAGGGAAAAAGGTCCTATGCCGATGGCGATTGGCGTGTGAAGGCTGTGTTCATAGGCGCCGCCCCAGGGAGAATTGGCTATGATGACAGCCAGGATGGCACATATGAGAAGAATGACACCGCCCGATGCTTCGGAACGCAAAAAGGAAAGAAATGTGGTGCTCAGGGATTCGATTTTTCGTCTCATAGTCAGCTCCTTTCAAGAAAACGAAATATTCTATTCAAATAATAGCATATAATACATATAATGTCATTACCCATTACGAAATATTTATGTATTGCATTGAATACTATATATTTAAATGAATTTGATAAATAATAGATAGGTACAGGACTGGAAGGACGGGCTTCATCCTGCTTTTTTGTCCCGGGAAGTTTTTGGAAAGATGGCAGAAAAAAAGCTGTGAAGAAATGGGGGATATCCTCATTTCTTCACAGCCTTAGAGGCGGTTCTTTATTTACTTAAATCAATGGAACGGATCTGCTTCCGCAGGGGCAGTACAGAGTAGGGGGCTACGGAGAATTCGTCCACTCCCATGCGGAGGAAGGTTTCAGTGATGGAAAGGTCGGAACCCAGTTCACCGCACATGCCTACCCAGATGCCTGCTTTGTGAGCATTTTCCACGGTCATCTGAATCAGTTTCAGCACAGCCGGATGGTGGGGATTAAAGAAGTCAGAAAGGACGCGGCTTGTTCTGTCTACTACCAGGGTGTACTGGGACAGGTCATTGGTGCCGATGGAGAAGAAATCTACTTCTTTGGCCAGTTTGTCGCTGATTAAGGCAGCTGCCGGCGTTTCTACCATAATGCCTACTTCCATATGATGGTCATAAGCGATGCCCTTCTTATCCAGTTCCATTCTGACTTCATCCAGGATTTCCCGAGCCTTCCATACTTCCCATACCGAGGTAATGAGGGGGAACATAATGGCTGCTTTGCCAAAGGCACTGGCCCGGAGAATGGCACGGAGCTGGGTCTTGAAGATTTCCGGCCGCTTGAGGCAGATACGGATGGCCCGCATGCCCAAGGCAGGGTTTTCTTCCTTCGGCAGATGGAAAGCAGAGGCTTCCTTATCAGCGCCAATATCCAGGGTACGGATGATGACGCGCTTACCTGCCATAGTTTCGATGGCCAGTTTGTAAATATTAAACTGTTCCTCTTCACTGGGGAGAGTGTCTCTTCCCATGTAGATGAATTCACTGCGGAAGAGGCCGATGCCTTCGGCATCATTTTTCAGAACGGCAGCCAGGTCGGAGGCGGAAGATACATTGGCTGCCACTTCCACCCGGTGACCGTCTACGGTTTCACTGGGAAGGCCTTTCAGCTGCTGCATCAGCTCCTTCAGTCGGATGCTCTGGTCCTGCTTCTCTTTCATCACTGCCAGAATGCCCGGTGTAGGATCGAGATATACAGTGCCGGAGAATCCATCAATCACAGCTGTTTTGCCGTCAAAGGAGTCATCCACTTCTTTGCCCGTGGCTACGATGGCAGGAACACCCAGTGCCCTGGCCAGAATGGCAGTGTGGGAAGTGGGGGTGCCTTCTTTTGTAACGAAGCCCAGAATTTTCTTGGTATCCATCTGGATGGTCTCGCTGGGGGTGAGGTCATCGGCATAGAGGATGCAGGGCTCATCGCCGGCAAACATGGCTTTTTTCTGATGAAGGGTACGCAGGAGGATGCGGGCGATTTCCTGCACGTCTGCTACGTGGGCCTGCATGTATACATCAGTTCCGCTGCTGTAAATCTGGGTGAAGTTCTTTTCAGCCTGGGAAATGGCAGATTCTGCATTGATGCTCTGACTGCGGATCATGGAGCGGACGGCATCTACAAATTCCGATTCTGTCAGCATCTGCTGGTATACTTTGAAAATGGAAGCATTATCCAGACCCACATGGGACACGGCTTCCTGATAGAACTGATTCATTTTGGCAGAGGCGGTATTTCTGGCAGAATCGAACCGGGCCACTTCGGTTTCCGGGCGATCTACCTTGGATTCTTCTACGCTGAATTCTTTATGACGGAATACCCGGAGTGGTCCGATGGTAACCATACCGGAAATGCTTTTACCTGTAATTTTTTCCATTCTATGCAATCCTTTCTTTTTCCGCAGGGGAAATCAGTCTTCGATTCCTTCCCTTCCCATGACACCTTTGTCATAGTAGTGGCGGATTTTTTTCATTTCAGTAATGAGGTCGGCAGCATCCAGAATATAGGATGGAGCGTTGCGGCCGGTAAATACCAGTTCCACCTCCGGACGGCGGGCAGCAAGGATTTCCTTCGTGTCCTCCTCGGTGGCCAGGTCATACCAGCAGGCCATATTGTATTCATCCAGGATAACCACATCGTAGGGGCCGGAAACGGCACCGATGGCGTCATCAATGCCTTTCCGTATCATATCCCGATATTCTTTGGGCGGATGACCGGCAGGATACACCACCAGCTTGTCGCCCCAGGCCTTGATTTCTTCTTCCGTAAGCATGCCTTCTTTAGCAATGAAATAAGGTTTACCCAAAGTAATAAGGGTGATGCCGTCAAGGCTTTGGAGCACTTTCTGCTCCGAGTAGGCCAGAGATTTCATGAACTGGATGATGCATACCTTTTTCCCCGCACCTATGGCGCGGATGGCAAGACCGATGGCAGCCGTGGTTTTCCCCTTGCCGTCACCGGTATATACTTGAATGTAACCTTTCATCATATCCTCCTTATCAGAAAATATCATTTGGAAGGGATATTTCTATCGAATTAAAGAATAGATTGGTCATTCTTTCATTACCCTATTATACAATGGATAGAAGGGAAACAAAAGGCGGCGATTCCGATTTCATCCATGGAAAAACCGCCATGGAAACCATGACGGCTTTGGTTACAGACATTTGTTGTTAAAACAGCGTCTTTTTTTGTACATTTTATGAATGATATAAGCAGCCAGAAGGAGGAAAAGAAGCACAATGAAACGAGTGCCGTGCTCCGAGAAATAAATGAGGTCGTGGCCTAGCCATACTTCAATGATTACAGAGGGAATCTTGCCGATGAGGGTAGATTTCAGATGCTCCCGGCTGGTGAGCTTGCTTAAGACGGCAATGGCAGTGAAAAGAATATTGGGGGAATAGGGAATAGCCCTGGCCAGAGCCATATTCTTCACACAGCTGTATTTGTCCAGCTTAGTAAGCATATGCTTCTTTTCAATCAGGCGGCGGGCTTCCTTACGGAAGAAAATGCGCCCGATATGGAAACTGATTTCAATGCCGATGACTTCTCCCACCCAGGAAATGAAAATCCCCGGGAGCAGGCCGAAGAGCGCTCCATTCACTGTAAGGAAGGGAATCGTAGGGATTCCGAAGACATTACAGAAAATGAGCAGACCAATGCTCACAAGAAAAGCTCCGTACCCGAAGGAAGAAATGTAATCCGCCAGACCGTCCACATCGCCGGCCATGGTGAGGTGGATGGTATGGTAATAAAATTCAGGATAGTACATACGAACCAGGTAAACGGATATGACGGCAGCAGCAATCAGAATCAAAAGTCCGATAAGCTTTTTACATTTGTCAATCATAATGTATCCTTTTAGCCGCCCACAAGCCGGAAATCGGCGCAGTTATCTGCTCCGGTGGAGCGGCGTGCCGGACAGATATATCTTGTGTTTCTAGTTTTAGTCAGTTTTAAAGTTTCAGAAAAGCAGTGTTTATTGTAAGCGATTTGTCAAGATTATGCAAATACCTTTTCTTATCTCATATATTATAATACAGGGTCATCAGATTTTCCAATATCCATAGCAAGCTATATAAGTTTAGAATACCGATAAAATCAGGCATTCTGCAATTCGTTTCCATTGGCAGCTATGAAAAATCAAACAGAGAGATACGTTACTGCTTCATGGCAGGGGAGCATACCGGAAAAGAGAGAGGGCGGACAAAGAGGGGGGAAAGGTAAAAAGGCTGCAAAGCCCTGCCTGGCTTTTCATGGTTCATGATGAGGTCAATCTAAGGGTCTTCATACATCAAAGGACAGGCCCTGCCATGGTTTATCAGAAATGATACCGTTTTGCCCCGCTTATATGCTATCTTTCCTTTTATGGATTCCCAGTGAATTTTTAGGCATAAATCTGTTATAATGAGAAGGACATATTTCTGCAGGAGCTGCAGACAGATTGAGAACCCTTGTTTTTTTGATTCGGCAGGTGTTGGAAAATGGATTTTAACTTGACAGATAAGCAGAAGGAACTGGTAGGGCTGGCCCGTGATATTGCGCAGAAGGAAATCGCACCCAGGGCCCTTTCTATCGATAAGAGCGGTGTTATGGATGAGGAGCTGCTTCGAATTTTGAAGCAGTCCGGCATGACGTCTCTGTCGGTTCCCAAGGAATTCGGCGGTGCCGGACTGGATCTTTTGACCATTGCCATGATCAGTGAAGAACTGGCCAAAGGATGTGCCGGCGTGGCTACCGTATGTGCTGCCAATTCCCTGGCTTCATTCCCGGTGCTCATTGCAGGCAGCGATGAACAGAAGAAATCCTATTTCGACTGCCTGAATGAAGGGGGCATGAGCTGCTTTGCCCTTACGGAACCGGGGGCCGGTTCCGACGCCGGCGCCGTTTCCTGCCGGGCTAAGAAGGTGGACGGCGGCTATGTACTGAATGGGACCAAGTGCTTCATTACCAATGCACCTATTGCAGATAAAATCACTCTCTTTGCCAATACAAGAGAATCCGGCGGCATCCGGGGGCTCACTGTTTTTTCCGTAGATAGAAATACCAAAGGTATTTCCATGGGCAAGGAAGAAGATAAAATGGGTATCCGCGCTTCCGCAACCTCGGAAATCATTTTTGATGACTGCTTCGTGCCTGCTTCTACCAGGCTTGGAAGGGAAGGCATGGGATTCCGCATCGCCATGGAAACGCTGGAAAAATCACGACCGGTGGTAGGCGCTATTTCTGTGGGTATTGCCCAAGCTGCGCTGGAAAATGCAATCCATTATGCTCACCAGAGAAAGCAGTTCGGACAGAAAATCGCTTCCTTTGAAATGGTGCAGCAGATGATCGCCGACATGGTGACAAAGACGGAAGCAGCCCGGGCTCTGGTGTACAAAGCCTGCTGGATGCAGATGACCGGTGATAAGAAAGCATCTCTTTTCTCTGCCATGTCCAAATGCTTTGCTTCCGATACAGCCATGGAGGTCACCACCACCGCCGTACAGGTTATGGGCGGCAATGGATATTCTCGGGAAAATCCGAACGAAAAATATATGCGTGACGCCAAGATTATGCAGATTTATGAAGGAACCAACCAGGTGCAGCGTCTTGTGATTGCCAACGCGGCCATGTACTGATAAGTGGGCGGTGTCTTACCCTTTACAGACGGGAAATGCATGAATGTCAGTACCGGCCGGAGAGGAACAGCCTCCTTATTCTGACTTCATCCAGCCGGGCAAAAAAAGCTTGCAATCTATGGATATTCTGTGTATAATAATCAGCATAGTTAAACAAAAGGCAAAAGGGCCTGCGTACTTTGGTATGCAGGCCCTTTCTATGTTGGAGGTGCTGGTCATGATGTGGCATTGAGCGAAAGGGCAGATAAAAACGGTATAAAAGCAGAGGGGCCCGGGAAACTCCTCTGTATAATTTCATAAAAATGGGTGATGGCGCTGCTATGGGAATTTCAGGGATTCCAGGCGGCTTTTTTTATTTTTCAGAAAGGAATTTATGACTATGCGAAAATATCTTTTACCGGCATTTCTGGGAGCCTGTTTCCTTCCAGGAATGGCCATGGCGGCTGATGAAGGAAGTCAGCTGAATGGAGCAGACATGGCTTACATGGCCATTTCCACACTGCTGGTGCTCATTATGACTCCGGCTCTGGCTTTTTTCTACGGTGGTCTGGTACGTCGTAAGAACACCATTAATACCATTATGATGTCCATGGTATGTCTGGCTATCTTTACCGTACAGTGGTTTGTCTATGGGTATTCTCTTTCCTTCGGCCCTGATGTGGGCGGCATCATCGGCAATCTGGACTGGGCCTTTTTCCATGATGTAGGCATGGCAGCCAATTCGGATTATTCTGAAACCATTCCCCATATCCTCTTCGCCCTGTTCCAGATGGCTTTTGCCATCCTCACGCCAGCCATCGTCAGCGGCGGTATTGTGGAAAGAACCCGTTTCCCGGCCTATTGTATTTTTATCCTTCTCTGGGGCACTCTGGTATATGATCCCATGTGCCATATGGTATGGGGCGTGGGCGGCTTCATCCGCAATATGGGAGCCCTTGACTTTGCAGGGGGCACGGTCATTCATGTCACCTCCGGCTTCTCTGCTTTAACTGCGGCCATTCTGATCGGCAGAAGAAAAGGGTATGGCATTCTTTCCCTTCGTCCCCACAATATTCCCTATGTCTGCCTGGGCGGCAGCTTCCTGTGGCTGGGATGGTTCGGGTTTAACTCCGGCGCCGGCCTTTCGGCCAACGATGTGATGACGCAGGCCTTGGCCAATACAGGCATTGCCTCCTGTACGGCTGGTCTGGTGTGGATTGTTATTGAAGAAATCATTCACAAGAAAATGACGGCTCTGGGCCTCATGACCGGTATCCTCACCGGCCTCGTAGGCATTACACCGGCTGCAGGCTTTGTAGATGCCGGCGCAGCATTCTTCATTGGTATCACCACACCGCTCATCTGCTATTTCTTCGTTTCCTTCGTCAAATCCAGACTTGGCTATGACGACTCTCTGGATGCCTTCGGCTGCCATGGCATGGGTGGCGTATGGGGTGCTCTTATGACAGGTATTTTCTGTACTAAAGCCATCAATGATGCCGGTGCCGATGGTCTTCTCTACGGAAATCCCGGCCAGCTCATTCCCCAGATGACAGGCATTGTGACCGGCATCATTGTGGCCGTAGTTATGACTACCCTGATTATCAAAGTGCTGGGAATTTTCATGAAAGTCCGCGCTACTGCTTCTGAAGAAGCCCAGGGCCTGGACCTTATCGACCATGGTGAAAGAGCGTATAATAAATTGTAAGAGGTGAAACCTATGAATACAGATAAGAAAATCTACAAGGTGGATGCGGTTATCCGTCCTGAAAAGCTGGAAGAACTGAAGGATAAGTTGTATGAAATCGGTGTTACCGGTATTACTGTTACTGAAGTCTACGGCTGCGGCCTCACCCATGGACAGGAAGAAATCTATAGAGGAAATGTACTCTCGGTGAACCTGCTTCCGAAAATTAAAATAGAAATTGTTATTTACGAAACACCTCTGGAAAAACTGATTCAGACCATCCGCGACACCTGCAACACCGGTCATGTGGGAGACGGTAAAATCTTTGTATCCGAACTGACCACCGCTGTCAAAATCCGCACAGGAGAAAGAGGCGGTGCTGCCATTATCGATGACAAGGCATAAGTGAACAAAAAGGGCTGTGAAGAAGGGAAAATCATTTTTCACAGCTCTTTTGAGGTAAGCATCGATTGATTGGCCTGCAATTCCGGCTTTGCTCCGAATGGTGAAATATGATTCATGAAATGCAGGCTCCAGGATCAGCAGCGCTTTTCTTTAAACTATATATAATATTTCATATTGACAGTTTCCACCCATCGAATCTATAATAATTAATAAGCATTGCAGGTCTGTGGCTGAAAGTCGATGGTAGTCGCAGCCAAAGCGATCCACGTAACGCAGGAAAATCCTGCTGAGCATGGTGCGGTTTAGAAGTAAGTCCTGCCGGGAAAACCGAGAGGGTTAGTAGTGAGAGGAAGACACCGGGTAGCGAAAGCTCCAGCAGGCGAGTGTGGGGTCAAAAGCCAGGTCAGCTGCCGTGCTTATTTAAAATTCGATTTCTGTGGATGAAATCTGACATAGTTTGGGCGATGAGCAGAAGAAGTACTGATGGCTATTCTTTAGAGAGGGCATGGAAGGTGAAAATGTCTGGTGAGCTTTCAGGAAATGCATCTGTGAGCTGAAAAGGGGAATACAGTATCCTTTTCCGTAGGTCGACGATACGACTATGCGCGGCTTTTGCCGACAGAGTGGAATAACGGGCCACCGTCTCTGTGAGGCGGCGGTCTTTTTAATGGGAACTAGTTGGCTAGTGTACTAGCTCACTAGCTCACTAGTTCACTAACCCATCGATTTCATGAAAGAAGATGATAACCATGTGTCACTGTTGCAGGGAAAAACAGGCTTATCATATCTTTCTTATATATGAATATAAATAAATCACTCTACAGATGGAGGAATCTAAATGGAAGAAATTAAAGTGTATAACACGCTGACGAAGGAAAAGGAAGTATTTAAACCGATTACACCAGGGGAAGCGAAGATTTATGTGTGCGGCGTAACGCCCTACAATCATCCCCATATCGGCAATGCCCGTCCGGCAGTGACCTGGGATGTGATTCGCCGCTACCTGGAATATGTGGGCTACAAGGTGGAATTCGTACAGAATTTTACTGATGTGGATGATAAGATTATCAATAAAGCCAATGCGGAAGGCACCGACTGGAAAACAATTTCTGACCGTTACATCGATGCGTATTTCCAGGTCATGGATGCGCTCCATGTACGCCGGGCCGATGTGTATCCAAGGGTATCTGAACATATGGATGATATTATCCATATGGTGGAAACCCTGATTAAAAAGGGCCATGCCTATGTACTGGGCGGCGATGTGTATTATGATATTTCCACTTTTAAAGATTACGGCAGGCTGTCTGGCAGGAAGATTGAAGATATGCTGGCAGGAGCCCGCATTGAAGTAAATGATGAGAAGAGAAATCCCGGAGATTTTGCTCTGTGGAAAGCTGCTAAACCAGGCGAACCTTTCTGGGAAAGCCCCTGGGGCAAGGGCCGGCCGGGCTGGCATATTGAATGCTCTGCCATGTCCATCCATTACCTGGGCAAGACCTTTGATTTCCATGGCGGCGGCTCGGATCTGATTTTCCCGCATCATGAAAATGAAATCGCCCAGTCCGAAGGCTGCACCGGCTGCCATTTCGTAGATTACTGGCTCCATAATGGCTTCATTACCATTAACTCTGAAAAGATGAGCAAGTCCCTGAATAATTTCTTCCTGGTGAAAGATGTACTGGAGAAGTATTCCGGCGATGCGCTCCGCTATTTCCTTCTGTCCACCCATTACAGAAGTCCTCTTGATTTTTCTGATGACCGCTTGGAAGAGGCAGAAAAGAACATGGACAAGCTGAAAGACGTCATTGGCCGTGTAAAAGAATTGAGCGGCCGGGAAGGCAGTGAGGTGACAGAGGCCTCCAAAGCTCTTGAAAAAGCAGCAGAAGATGATATGAAAGTCTTCCATGAAGCCATGGACGATGATTTCAATACGGGCCTTGCTACGGGTGCCATGTTTGAACTGGCAAAGGCCATCAATGTGTATTACAACGATGTACACAGCGGTATTGGTTTCAACAAAGCATCTCTGGAAAAGGCAGGGAAGGCCTTCAAGACAATCCTTGATATTCTGGGCATTCTGGAAAAAGAATGGAAAAAGACGGAAGCCTATGATGATAAGGATTACAATGACCTTATGAATGTGATTCTTGCTGTCCGCCAGTCTGCCAGAAAAGCAAAGCAGTACCAGCTGGCTGATGAAATCCGGGATAAACTGGGTGAAATCGGCATTGTGATTGAAGATACTCCTACAGGAGCAAGGTGGAAGAAACGTGGAGTTTAAGAGAGTCTTATTTCTGAAAAAACAGATGGCTCATAAGATTGGTAAAGAATCTCCTGTTCTTGGTGAACAGGAGGTCTTTTCCATGGATGCGCTGACCCTGGCTTATATTGGCGATGCCTGCTGGTCCTTCTTTATCCGGAAGGCTCTTATCGATACAGGCATTTATAATGTGCAGATCCTGAACAGTCTGGCATCGGAAATCGTTTCCGCCCGCTGGCAAAGCCGTATTCTCTTTGAAATCAGGGAGCTTTTGAATGAGCGGGAGCTGAAGGTGGCCAAGAGGGCCAGAAATACCAGTTCCCATGTGCCTAAGAGTGCCACTGTGGAGGAATACCGGGAGTCCACAGCCTTTGAAGCGCTTCTTGGCTATCTGTACCTTTCCGGCCAGAAGCAGCGGCTGGATTTCATCCTTGAAAAAAGCTTGAAGTATGTGGCAGGAGAAATGAGCCATGAAAACTGATAAAAGGGAGAGACCATCCTTTAAACAGAAACAGTCCGGACAGCGTCGGCAGCCCCTGTCCTCATCCACCAGAGACGGAAGAAAGAAAAGACCTTTGAAAAAGGAGGGCTCTTCTGACTCTTTCCTCATCTGTGGAAGAAACAGCGTATCCGAATTTCTGAAGAGCAGGGGAGTGCGCCGGGTTTTCCTGAAAGAAGGAAAGAAGGATGACCGTCTGCTTTCCCTGGCGGCTCTGGCTGAAAAGCAGGGAGTGCCGGTGGAAGAGGTGAAGGAAGAAAAGCTGGATGATATGTCCGGCGGCGTAGTGCATCAGGGAATTGCAGCCATGCTGAAGCCCTATGAGTATGCAGATCTTGACCGGGTGCTGGCGGATTGGGAAGGGAAGAGCCCTATCCTGATTCTGCTTGATGGCCTGGAGGATGTGCGCAACCTGGGAGCCATCGTCCGCACGGCGGAATGTGCCGGCGCAGCGGCGGTGCTCCTTCCGAAGCATAAGAGCCCTCCGGTAACGGCAGCTGCCATGAAGACTGCGGCCGGTGCCTTTGCCTATCTTCCTGTTTGCCAGACAGGAAATATCAGGCAGACTCTGGAAATGCTGAAGGAAAAGGGATTCTGGGTGGTAGGAGCCGATATGGACGGCGAAAGCCTCTATTATGAGGCCAACCTGAAAGGCCCGCTGGTTATCGTTATGGGGGCAGAAGGGAAAGGCGTGAGTCCTCTTACCCGGAAGATGTGCGATTTCTGCGTACGTATTCCTATGAAAGGAAAGGTGTCTTCCCTCAATGTTTCTGTGGCAGCTGCTCTTCTCATTTATGAAGCAGCAAAGCAGAGGGATAAGTTATGAAGGATCTCTATCTGGTAGACGGCTATAATGTGATTTTTGGCAGGCCTGACATCTTTGACCGGAGCGATTTGGAGTCGTGCCGGAAGAAGCTCATGGACATTATGCAGGACTATGGTGCCCATAATGATATAGAAGTGATTATCGCCTTCGACGGGAAGGGAAATTCCACCAAGGTGAAGGTGGAGGAACTGTCCGCCTTCTTTACCATTGTGTATACACCGAGAAGGATGACTGCCGATTCTTATATTGAAAAAGAATCCTATCTCCGGCGGGACGAATACAGACACATTTTCGTGGTCACCTCCGACGGCCCCGAGCAGAGCCAGATTCTGGGAAACGGTGCTTACCGGGTGCCGGTTTCTGATCTTATGCGGGCCATGGAAGAGGATAAGGCGCTGCAGTCCAAATTCATCACCAGAAATAATCATAAGAATCTCAGAAGTGAAATAGGAAGGGCTATCCCTCTTTCCGTACAGGAAAAGCTGGATAAGCTGAGAGGACGGTAAAGGGTTTTCAATCCATTCTGAGAGAAAGGTGCCGGAAGGGTTGGCGGCACTTTGCGCTGCGTAATCGCAGGTCTTTGACAGAAAACGGAACCCTGCACAGGCATGATGATGTTCATCATGCCTGTGTCCTTTTTTGAATCTGTTCCTATGAGGCCTTTCCTGCCAAAAGGGCGGTGTACTGCCGTTTTTCCACCTTGCAAAAAGAATGATTCATGGAGAGAGCGGATTTTGCAGGCAGGAAATGGAGTTTATACAAAATTCAGTTGACCATTCATGATGATTAGTATAAAATAGTGTTTGATATCATTTCTTTTAGAAGATAGAACCGTATCTGCCGTACGTGAGGCAGGTGCAGAGGAGGATTCGCAGTGAAGTACTTTTTGATTGGATTAACCTTTGTGGTTTCCCTGCTTTTGATTGTGGTAGTGGTAGGTCAGGAATCTAAACAGGCCGGTATGGGTACAGCTATCGGCGGCGGTACGGAAAACGCAGCCGGCGGACGGACCAGGGGCAAGGATGCAGTGCTGTCCAAGTTCACTGTAGTCTTTGGTACCATGTTTGCTGTTCTCTGCCTGGTGCTTGGAAGATATATGAATACTTTCTGATTGACTGGGAAAATGTAGTCTGCCCTCCGATTTCATCAGGCGCAGGAATGAGCATTTCCCTGGAGGTTTGCCGGCGGCAGGCCTCTTTTTTATTTGGGCCTTGCGCAGAAGGCCTGTTTCATGTAGTCTTAGTATAGATATATACGTTTTAACTGTCTCTGAAGAGACATTTTTACAGGAAAGCACTGATTTATTCTCAGCATCGAATTCCATAAGTATTTTATTTAATGCCTCGGCATAAGCATCTTTAGACAGCTTTCTATTCGCGCTTCCATTCCCGGCATTCCATAAAAATACAAAAATGAATTTCGATAACGATTGAATCAGCGTTTCCCTGGAGGAGAAATCAATGGAAAAAAAGGAATTGCTGCCTTATAAGCCCGGCGTCATTCTGCAGGGCGTGTATAAATCTTATGGTCGTTTTGGCTTCCTGCTCACCGATGATGACCATGAGGATGTGTACATTGCAGAGAAGGATCATCTGAACGCTGTAAATAATGATACGGTAGAAGTGAAGACCATGAAAAGCGAAACCGGCCGCCATAATACGGAGGGTCGGATTACCCGTGTCATTGAACGGGCAGATGATATGTTTGTATGTACTTATGAAATGCTGGCAGATGGCGGGGAAGCGGTACCTATTGATGAAAAGGTGGACATGGTTATCCAGATTCCCGAAGGCGATGAAATGGGAGCGGTTACCGGTGCCCGCGTCATGGTGCAGGTGACCCGCTGGCCCGGCGAGTGGACCGATGCGGAAGGCAAGGTGACGGAAGTCATCGGTTACAAAGGCGATAAGGGCCTTGATATTGACGTTATAATTGCCCAGCATCGTCTGCCCCATGTATTTTCCGATGACCTCATGAAGGAGGCGGACAATCTGCCTCGCACCATTGTACCGGAAGAAGGGGTGGCAGATTATAGAAATATGCCTATTGTCACCATCGATGGCCCTGATTCCAAGGATCTGGACGATGCGGTCTACTGCGAAAAGAAGGAAAATGGTCATTTCGCCCTGGGCGTCCACATAGCCGATGTGTCCCGCTATGTAACCAAAGGCTCCCTTCTGGATGATGAAGCGTATCGGAGGGGCACTTCCGTATATCTGGCGGATCGGGTTATTCCCATGCTGCCTTTCCAGCTGTCCAATGATCTCTGCAGCCTGAACCATGATGAGGACCGCTATGCCATGTCCTGCCTTATGGATGTGGCGCCGGACGGCACGGTAAAAACAGAAAAAATTACACCTTCCATTGTGCGGGTGGCAAGACGCTGCAATTACCCGGAAATCAACAAGGCCTTTGACGAAGGCATTGCACCGGAAGATTTGAAGATTCATCTGCCCATGCTGGAAGATCTTAGGGAATGTGCGGCAGCTCTCAGGCAGAACCGCACCCGTCGGGGTGCCCTGGACTTCGATTTCCCGGAATACAAGGTGGTGCTTGATGAAGATGGCAAGCCCCTGCGCATTGAAAAGCGGATTCGCGGTGAATCGGAGAAAATGATTGAAGATGCCATGATTGCTGCCAACGAAGCAGTGGCCCGTTTCCTGGAAAAGACCGGCCATACGTCCATTTATCGTGTCCATGACCATCCGGACCAGGAAAAGCTGAATTCCCTGAAACGGCTCATCGCTATTATGGGCCTTCCCATTCACATTCCGGAAGACCCGGAGCCAAAGGATATCCAGAAGCTCCTGGCATCGGTGAAGGGTCAGGATATTGAGGCCGTGGTACAGGTGATGACCCTGCGTTCCCTGCCCCAGGCCTGCTACAGCACAGACAATGACGGTCACTTCGGCATTGCCAGCACCTGCTACACCCACTTCACATCTCCTATCCGCCGCTATCCGGACCTCATGGTGCACCGTCTTATCCGGCAGGCTATTCATGATGAAATGACGAAACAGCAGCGGAAGAAGCAGACGGAGTTCCTGATTCGGGCAGCTGAACACTGCTCGGAAACGGAACAGAATGCCACGGAAACGGAACGGGATGTGGATGATCTGAAGATGACGGAATACATGGTGCCCTTCGTAGGAGAACCCTTCGATGGACATATTACCGGCATTACCCGGTTCGGTATTTTCGTAGGTCTTGATAACGGCGTGGAAGGACTGGTGCATGTGGACTCCATGGATGACGATGAATACGTGTACCAGGAAGATACCATGACCATGACCGGCCGATTCTCCGGCACCACCTACTCCATGGGCATGCCGGTGCGGGTGACGCTGGTGAAAGCGGATAAGGAAAGAAGGGAAGTGGATTTCGTCCTGGGAGAAATCCATTCGCCTCTGAATCTGGAGAAAAAGACAAGAACCTCTTCCCGCTCCAAGTCCCACTCCAGGAAGAAAGATAAGAAAGGAAGCGGCAAGTCCCGGGGCAAAAAAGGAGGAAAGAGGAAATAATCCCTTTCCTGCAGGAGGCTTTGTATGAAAAAAGAAAAAACGGCACCGCCGATAGCAGCTAACCGGCAGGCCTATCATAATTATTTTATCCACGACACCTATGAGTGCGGCATTGCCCTGACCGGTACGGAAGTAAAATCTATCCGCGCCGGCAGGGTGAATCTCAGGGACAGCTTTGCCAAAGTAGAACATGGGGAGGTCTTCCTGTGGAATGCCCATATCAGTCCCTACGAACAGGGAAACATCTTTAATCACGATCCCCTACGTACCAGAAAACTTCTTCTTCATAAGCAGGAAATCCGCAAGATTGAAATGAAGCTGAAAACAAAGGGGCTCACTCTGGTGCCTCTGAAAATGTATTTCAAGCACGGTAAAGTGAAAGTGGAAATCGGTACTGCTACCGGTAAGAAACTATATGACAAACGGCAGGATATGGCAGAAAAGGCGGCCAAAAGGGATCTGGACAGAAGGATTAAGACTCAGAGGCTGGACTGAGACTGTCGGTGGCTTTTAGAGAAAAAGAGGCCGGGTGCTGATCATGGGACAGATGGTGGAAATAACTGCATAAGATCGTGATGGCTGCTAACAGTGGCAGGAAAAGCACGTATCAATCATGCCACAGCTCCGTCCCCTGAAGGCCCTTCATGGGAAAAGTTTTTTGCACAGACCCGTCATGTGTATAAGCCGGAAGAGAAGCTGTACCTTCCTAAGCCCTATGAACCCTTGTCAAATACTGGTATAATAAGAAGAATCAAATTGCAGGATAAGATATAAGACAATAAGGAGAAAACATGGATAAAGACAAAAAGCCTTTTCATAAGGGAAACAGGAAGCCTTTTCGTAAGGATAGAAAAGGTACTGCCGGCGGACGGTTCAAACGGAAACTGGAACCGGGGGTGGAATTTGAAGACCGCCGGCTGGGTGTAGGCATTGTACGTAAGGTGACGGAAGATGGGATTACCGTGGCCTTTGGCGATGTGGAAAAGGTGATTCCCAGAAAGAAAAGGACCACGGCTCCGAGAGAAAGAAGACCGTCTGCTCTGGGAAAACCTTTGGAAAAGAAGGTCTTTACCTTTGATGTGCAGCCTGGAGATAAAAAGCCTTTTTCCAAAGACCGGAAGGTAGAAAAACGGGAACCGGAAGTGGGTCTTGAAGTGGTGGATGAAACCCTGGGTAAAGGCGTGGTCAGCCGGATTACGGAAAGGGGAGTCTATGTGACCTATGAAGCGACTGGTGAACATGTCATGTATCCCCGGGGCCTGCCATCCAAGCTGCTGAAAAGCGCTTTCCCGGAAGTGAAAAAGGAAAAGAAAGCAGAACCTCACAAGGGAAAGGAAAGAACCTATAAGGTTCCGGAACAGGTAAAGCCGGAAAAGAAAGAAAAGATCGTTCCTCACCGGGCGAAGGAAACCCACCGGGGCAATACCCGCTTTATTTCTCTGGGCGAAGGGACCCTGGTTATTTCTCCTCTCTATGGGGAAGGAATCATTATGGAAATCAGCAATGGCCGGATGATCGTGAAGTTTACGGAAGTGGAAAAGGAATACACCTATCCTGCTGCCTTTGCTGCTGGTGAAATTGAGGTACTGGAAAAAGAAGACAAATAAAGAAAAGCCTGTGAAAAAATGTGCAATCATTTTTTCACAGGCTTTTTGGCTGCTGTTATTTATTTCTTTTCCATCTGTATATAGCTTTCGTCCCGCTTGAAGGGTCGGGTCATATCCATTTGGAATTTCGGAGATTTTCCCTCAACACGGATGACAACATCATGGATGTTGGGAAATTCGGTGAGGGTGTCTACGGTCAAGGCAATGAAAAGAGATTCGCCGGTGGAACCTTTGATATTATTCAGCTCTTTGCTGAAGTCCACGTAGGCGGTGCCTTCTTTAATGGCAATGCTTTTCAGGGAAAGGCCGGCGGGAAGGAGGGGATATCTGGATTTTTTATCGGTTCTTATCATTTCCTCCATGGCTGTTTTGGCAGTACGGTCTTTGGCCTTTACTTTCATGGAAACAGGAATGATTTTCGTGCCTTCATCATTGGCCTTGTAGTAGGTCAGTGATGCTTCCGATTCAGCGGGAAGAGGAGACTGGGAAGAAGCAGCCTGGGGGGAAAGGCTTGTGGCTGCCTGCTTTCCACTTTCCGGCGCACATCCGGCAAGGGCGATGGTTAAGGCGGAAGCGGCAAGCAGGGAGAAAATGATTTTTCTATTCATAGTCATGGCTCCTTAGGAAATGGCAGCAAAGTAGTTCACTAGTCCGTTGAAGAGGCTCTGGGCAATGCCCCGGGGACCCCAGGAAGAGGTGAGCATTTTGACGCGGTGGTCATTGGTGATGAATCCCATTTCCATGAGTACCGAAGGCATGGTGGTGTAGACATTCACGTAGAAATCATTGGATTTCACACCCCGGTCGGGGATGGAGAGGGAATTCATGGTGGCTTGGTGCATCATCTGGGCAAGCAGCAGGTCTTTGGAACTTTTAGCGTTGTAGTAGGCTGTGGTACCGTCAACGGAAGAGTTGGAGAAGGAATCGATATGGATGGAAACGAAGGCGTCTGCATGGGCTTCATTGGCAATGTCGCAGCGGGCCTGCAGCTCCGGATCCGCATCGGCCCAGGGGCCGTACACATCTTTATCGGTGTCTCTGGTCATAACCACCTTGGCACCGGCAGAGGTGAGCATATCCCGCAGGGGGAGTGCGATGGAAAGGGTGATGTTCTTTTCATATATATCTTTGCCGCCGATATGGCCGATGGCACCTACATCAGTGCCGCCGTGACCCGGATCAATGCAGATGATTTTACCTTTCAGCACGCTTTTGGCATCGGAAGACACATTATAACTCTGCTTTTTATAGGAGGAAGCAGGGCTGGAAGAGGCAGCAGAGGAAGCCTTTTTTGTATAGGTCTGTTTGGCACCAATTACCGGGATATCCACTACCAGCCGGTGCGGTTTCTTCATTTTGGCATCGGGACGGAGGGCGAAAACACGGATATCATCGATTTTCTGGGGCTTGCTGAGGGCCACGTCCAGATAGGTATCGCCGTCTTTTTCAGAAAGAGTGGCAAAGTCAATGGCTCGGGGGTCCATGTCATACTGGGAAGCCACGCTGCCCATGGAGGTCTTTTTCAGGACAACTTCGAAATTTTTTCCTGCATCATCGATGGCTGCTTCTGCGTGGACCGCTTTGGAAAGATCCATGGCAATGCGGACAAAGGGAGGATTCCCGTCGTTACGGGAGGTCCAGCGGAGGGCCGTTACCTGGGCGTCTTTGGCCAGGGCGCCGGAAGCGGAGGGCAGCATAAGGATTGCTGCGAGAATAAGAAATAACCGGATTAACTTTTTTATCATTATACAGGTCCTTTCTGGAATCAGGCAGGAGTTTTATTTTCAGCTTCTGCGGTAGGGTCACCTTTTCAAGTAAATTTTATTATATCACTTTTTATGGTACTCTTTCTTCTTTTTATGGAAAGGATTGGATTTCTTATCAAAACAGAAATGATTTTAAACACAGAAAGGGCATATTGTATGATAAATTGTTATGATTGGTACTTTATTTCGACTTTTGATAGCCAAAGCATGTAAATCGTAGTAAAATAATCTATATTGCCTGATTAGGTGTGCTTTTTGAATTTGGATAAAGGGGAGTTTTAAGTGAAATTTTTATCAAGGGGCTGGAAAAAGACGGCGGCTGCTGCTGCCGCGCTGCTGCTTCTTTCTTCTTCCATGTTTGCACTCACCGGCTGTGCGCCGGGAGAAGCCAAAAGCGGTGCTTCTTCATCTGCCGCTGTGCAGGCTGAGGGTCAGCTGAAGCCGGGAACTGCCTATGTCAAGCGGGATCCCTCTGTTACCTACAGCGTGCCGGAAGGCGTTTCCGTGCTCATGTTCCATATGATTGGTGATATTCCGAACAACGCCGCCGTGGAGACGGAAGCAAACCTTCGCCTGCAGATGAACTATCTGAGAGACCATGGTTATCATCCCATTACCATGCAGGAACTCTATGACTATGTGACCAAAGGGGCTGCTCTTCCGGAAAAGCCGGTTTGCATCACTTTTGATGATGGCTATCTGGACAGTTATACCATTGTCTACCCCATGATGAAGGAATACGGTTTCCCCTGGACCCTTTTCCTTATTACCGATGATGTAGGCAAGCCCTATAACCGCATGACCTGGGACCAGCTGAAAGAAATGGCCGACAGCCATACGGTTACCATTGCCAACCATACGCTGTCTCACCCCAAGCTCCATAACCTGGCTACGGCCAAGGAAAAGGAGAAAGAAATCGTGGAAGCCAATGAGGCCTTGAAGTATCATCTTGGCATTGATAATGCCTGGCTGGCCTATCCATATGGCGACTATGATGACCAGGTGGTGGAAATCTGCAAGAAGGCAGGTATCAAAATGGCCGTGACCACCGACTCCGGCCGTGTCCACGTAGGAAGCTACCCCTACGAACTGAAACGGGTATATATTGGTAATGATATTTCCCTGGCCCGTTTCTCTGAACGGCTGAACAAGGATAACTATACGCCGGTATAAGGAAATCCTGGCTTTGTTTTTTAGGAGCAAGAATGAAACGTATATTTCACAGCTTTATTTTCAAGTTTATTCTGATTACCCTGATTTTCTTCCTCGTTACTTCACCTATCGTGGTACTCTTCGGACCCTTTGGTAATCTGAAACGGGCGGTGGTAGGGGCTATCATGCGTTCCCGCCATCCCCAGTACATTACCTGGCTTTATTCTCAGGATGAGCTGAACCAGATCCTTGGTGTGGTGAAAGCTACGGATACGCAGAAAATGTTCTCCTTCAAACCGCGGACTGATTCTACGCTGAATCTGAAGAAGATTGAAACATCCCGCTTCGTCGGCTACCTCCTGGAAATTCCCAACCCCACCAGGGTGGAAGTGGCTACGGCAGAGGACATCAATGAAAAAGGAGATACCACCAGCAACATTGCCAAGAAAAACAATGCGGTGGCTGCCATTAACGGCGGCGGCTTCTATGACCCCAACGGTACCGGCACCGGCCGTCTGCCCTATGGCTTCATTCTTCATAAAGGGAAGTATCTTCTGGGCCAGCAGGTAGATGACAGTGAAAAAGTAGATTTCGTCGGTATGACCAAAAGCGGAAACCTTATTGCCGGCAACTACAACAAGAAACAGCTCCGGGATATGGGAGCCATTGAAGGTCTTACCTTCGGGCCGCCCCTTATCATTAACGGGCAGAAAGTGATTAAAAGCGGCGACGGCGGCTGGGGCATTTCACCCCGTTCTGCCATAGGCCAGAAGAAAGACGGCACCATCCTCTTCCTCGTTATCGACGGACGGCAGCCGGGATACAGCATCGGTGCTACCCTGGTGGATTCCCAGAATATTCTGTATGAAAATGGTGCTTATATTGCAGCCAACCTGGACGGAGGCTCCTCCACCACCCTGTACTATAACGGCAAGGTAGTGAACAAGCCTGCCGACCTTCTGGGCGAGCGTATGATTCCTACCGCATTTATTGTGAAATAAGGAGGACAGGGTGAATAAGAAATTTGCTCAGCTGGCAGTATGCTTTATCCTTGGTATAGGCATCCAGGCCGGCGCCTATCTCTACATGGACCGCGTCCTCTTTGCTCCTCTTTCCAGCGGCGATTATGATATGTCCGACGTAAAGGACAAAATGGCGGAAGCTGCGGAAAAGGAAGGGAAAAAACTTTTTGCTAAAGTCAGCGTCAAGGGAAAGGCCTACTATTCCCACGACTATAAGTACATGGCCGATGTAACCGGTGATTCTGTCACCATTTACAAGGCTGACGATCTGGGAAATCCCCAGAATGTGGATCTTAAGAACCAGGGAGTATCCTTCTTTGAATGGATGCCCGATCGAAACCTGGCTCTCATGGCTCTTTATCCTGCCCACTGGAAGGGCGGCCGCTGGGACGTGACTCTGGCCCGCTACAATCCCGATGGCACCACCCATGAATCGGATGCTCCCATCAGGGACCTTCCAAGAAATTCAAAAATCGTAGACGTGGCCTACTCTACTGCCACCAATGCGGTGTATATGAAAATGGAAGTAGGGAAGGGGCTTTACCGTATTTACCGGACCGATGCCAATTATGATACCCGGCGTATCTACATCCAGACCTCCCATATCGGCAAAATTGCCGTATACTATGACAAGGACCGCCTTTTCTACGATGACAGTCAGAAGGGGATCCTCTATACCTTCAATGGGGATGACAGCTCCTGGAGAGTCATTTCTCCACCCGGTGCCTTCCGTCTGGTGGGCGTTGATGAGGACAAGACCATTTATGCCGTCAAGATTAATACGAAAGGTGATGTGACAGCCTACTATACAGGAAAGCTGGGCGTAGGATTCAAGGAAGTGAAAGCCCTGGATTCCCCGGTAGAATTCAACTCCGTCACCATGCATATGATTAAAGAAGCTGCCGCTCAGGCAGGTAAATAAAGGCACAGCCTTCGGGCTGTGTTTTTTTATGTGAAAACAGCTTATGAAAAGGGGCAGCTTTTTAGCCGTACATGGAGGCTGATACCAGAGGCTTTAGAAAAGAGTGGAGTAAAAGGAATGGGATGGAGTAAAACAATGAAAAACAGGGTGTCAGAATGCCCATGAAATGGTATAATATGTCAGATATGGGGAAGCGCCGGCTCTGTGCCGCGACGGCTTCCTGCAGGTGAATAGAGGAAGGGAGATCATGAATGGACGAGAAAGAAGAAGTCTACACAGCTGATGACCGACTGATTGTGGCACTGGATGTGGATTCTTTCGATAAAATGAAAGAACTGGTAGACGAACTGGGAGATCTGGTTTCTTATTATAAGGTAGGAATGGAGCTGTATTACAGCGCAGGCAGCGAAACCATCCATTACCTGAAGGAACATGGGAAGAAAGTGTTCCTGGACCTGAAACTTCATGATATTCCCAATACCGTAGGCCACAGTGTGGCTTCCGTTACCCGTCTGGGAGTAAACCTGATTACAGTCCATGCCGGCGGCGGCAGGGCTATGATGCAGGCAGCTGCCAGATATGCAAAAATAACAGCAGACGAACTGGGAGTAGAACGTCCGAAGATTCTGGCAGTGACTGTACTCACCAGCTTTGACGACCAGGGCTGGCAGGAAGTGGGCGGTCATCTTCCTATTCAGGACCATGTACTGGAACTGGCCCAGCTGGCCAAAGATTCCGGTGTGGACGGCGTAGTGGCATCGCCCAGAGAAGCTTCATCCATCCGCAAAATGGCAGGGAATGATTTTCTTATCGTCACTCCGGGCATTCGCCCTTCCTTCGCCCAGACTGATGACCAGAAGCGTATTGCCACTCCATCAGAAGCTTTCAAAGACGGGTCTTCCATGCTTGTTATCGGCCGGCCTATTACACAGGCCATTGATCCCTGCGCAGCAGCCCGTTTGATTTTAAAGGAAATTAAGGAGAATGCATGATGAACGAAAAAGAAGTTGAATCTTTACTGAAAGAAACCAAAGCCATTCTGGAAGGTCATTTCCTTCTCACCAGCGGCCTTCACAGCCCTCTGTATGTTGAAAAATTCAACGTTCTCCAGCATCCGGAATATACGGAAAAGCTGTGCCAGGAATTTGCCAACCACTTCAAGGGCATGGGCATTGAAACGGTTATCGGACCGGCTACCGGCGGCATTATTCTTTCCCAGGTGACTGCCCGTCTTCTGGGGGTTCGTTCCATTTTCACCGAAAGAGAAAACGGTAAAATGACTCTTCGCCGCGGTTTCAAAATTGCGCCTGGTGAAAAGGTGCTCATTGTAGAAGATATTGTCACCACCGGCGGCTCCATTAAAGAAGTAGTGGACGTGGTGAACAAGGCGAAAGGCGACATCGTAGGCATCGGCCTCTTCGTAGACCGCTCCGGCGGCAAGGCAGACTTCGGTGTTCCTAAAGAAAAGGTATATCCTCTTCTTCACCTCACCGTTCCTACCTACAAACCGGAAGAATGTCCCCTGTGCAAGGCCGGCGTACCTATTACAGAACGGGGCAGCCACCATTTGAAATAATGAGATTTTGACATAAAAAAAGCTGTAGAGCCCTTTGGCTTTACAGCTTTTTTGCTGGTACAGCTGGACCGTGGATGCAGGAAGGAAAGCCGTAACGCCGGCATACCTGCTGCTCCACAGGAAAATACCACAAACTGAAGCGGCCCGTCCGTTGTCAGACGGGAGAAACCGTTGGTGCCGTAAGGGCGCAGATCCCTTACGCTTTTGCTGCTCCTTCTACCAGTTCTGTGAATAAATCATGAACCGTGGTTATTTGATTGATTTTCCATGCATTGGCACCGCAGAAGACAAGACCGTGGTCCACATCGCCTCTGACAGCGCGGATGAGGGCCTGGGTAATGCAGTAGGGGGTGGTGCTGGGATCGCAGGTCTTCAGGCAGTGGAAGCAGTTGGTTACAGGAATCCTTCCCTGACGGACGGCACGGACAAAAGGATTGAGCAGAGCGCGGCCCGGCATGTGGACAGGACTCTGCACAATGGTAACATCAGAGGCTTTTGCCTTGACATACATATTCTTGAAGGCCTCTGCTGCATCGCATTCTTTTGTAGCTACGAAACGGGTGGCCATCTGCACGCCGGACAGGCCCAGGGACAGGTAGTGTTCGATATCTTTCTTATCAAAAATACCGCCGCCGAAGACAACGGGAATTTTCTTGTTGAATTTTTCTTCAAATTCTTTTACCACGTCAAGAATTTCCAGAATTTCCTTTTCATAGCCGTCACTCTCATGCATTTTTACCTGTTCTCTGGTGTAGCCCAGATGGCCGCCGGCTTTGGGGCCTTCAATGACCACCAGGTCTGCCGTGCGGTTATGATGTTTGGCCCACAGCTTCAGAATGACCCGGGCGGCTTTCGGGGAGCCGATGATAGGCGCAATTTTTGTATTGGTGCCTTCTACACAAACCGGAAGGTCTGCCGGCAGGCCGGCGCCGGAAAAGATAATGTCGGCGCCGCTTTCAGCGGCCGTGCGGGCGTAGTCTTCATAGTGCTGACCCCGCCACATGATATTGATGCCGATAATGCCGTTTTTGGCTTTTTCACGGGCTTTATGAATCTGTTCCTTTAACGCGCGGATATTGGCTTTAACGGTGTTGGTACGGAAATCGGGTTCGTTGAATCCTACCTGGGCAGCGGAAATGACACCAATGCCGCCTTCCCTGGCCACGGCTCCTGCCAGTCCGGAAAGGCTGACGCCAATGCCCATACCTCCCTGGATGATGGGAATATTGGCAGTTAAGTCACCGATGTGAAGCTTTGGTAATTTCATATTATCACTCCTGGATAGTTTTAAAAATATAATACGAAAGAAATCAAACGTTTGACAAATGCGCAAACGTATAGTATCCTGTATTCACTGTAGTTTATTCCATATTCGAAGATAAGTCAATGAGAATTTTATGGAATATCTGCTCATAAAATTATACAATCGCTACTTAAGGTATAAATTTTGAATTCCCGGTTATCTGTGTACTTCATTTCTTCTTTTTTATTTCTTATCTGGTGATAGCAGTAAGAAATAGAATATGCCGTTTCTATGGGGTAAAGAGTGGATTTATTTTTGGTTTATCACTGGAGATGGCAGGGAAACCGCAGAAAAAGGAAGCCGATTTATTCGAAAACTTCAATTTCCTGATGCACCACTTGCATGGTTGTGGTATAGTATTATCAGCAGGTGATAAAAATGATGGAAAAACGGAAGATGGATAAAAACAAAAGACGAGAGGCCATACAGAATTTACTTCGCCAAAATCCATGTCTGACAGATGGAGATCTGGCAGAACGTTTTTCTGTGTCTGTGGCAACCATTCGCCTGGATCGGCAGACTCTGGGAATTCCTCAAATGCGGGAGCGCATGGAACAGCTGGTATCGTCCCAGCCTTCTGAATCCCATGAAGGGGTCAGGGTACTGGATCTGGATATCGGTCAGAAAGGGGTAGGCCTCTTAAAGACTACAGAAGAAATGGCTGACAGTGCAGGCATGGTTTCTGCGGAAAAGCTCTACGGGGCGGCTGCAGGCTTTGCGGAATCCCTGGCAGGAGTCCCCTTTGCTTCCACTCAGGTAGGAAATATCAAGTATAAGATTCCCGTGGTGCCCGGAACGATTCTCATCGTAAAGGGCCGTATCGTGCTCATGCGGGGGAATAAGAAACATATATATATCAGTTTCTTCCGCGGTGATGAGGAAGTATACCGGGCTAAGTTTATTATGGAAATTTTGACTGAGACGGAGGCGTCCCATGGATAAAATAGCAGTTGACGCTATGGGCGGTGATTTCGCACCGCTGGAAATCGTACTTGGAGCTATAGAAGCAGTGCGGGAATTTCATATTCCTGTGGTGCTGGTGGGCGATGAAGAGCGGATTCGTGATATTTTAAAGAAACATCATGAGGAGAATAATCCGTTAATTGAAGTACATCATGCTTCCCAGGTCATCGAAATGGGAGAACATCCCGGCATGGCTTACCGCAAGAAGAAGGATGCTTCCGTATCTGTAGGTGCCAGGCTGGTGAAAAACGGGGAATGTGGAGCCCTGGTGGCACCGGGGTCCACGGGGGCTGCTGTGACAGCCGGCCTTCTGGGTATCGGACGGATTAAGGGCATTGAGCGCCCCGCCATCCTGACACCGATCCCCAATGAAAAAGGGGGATATACCTATCTTATCGATTCCGGTGCCAGCGCCCAGCCTAAAGTGGAAACTTATGTGCAGAATGCTCTTCTGGGGTATATTTATGCCCAAAAGGTGGCAGGCATTGCCCATCCGAAAATCGGCCTCCTGAACATTGGTGAAGAAAGCGTAAAGGGCAGTCCTCTGGTGGCAGAAGCGAATCAGGTCCTTTCATCGCAGAAGGTGATTCCTTTTGCTGGCAACGCCGAAGGGCGGGATGTGATGACCGGCGAATTTGATGTCATCGTAACCGACGGCTTTACAGGCAATGTAGTTCTGAAATTTGGAGAAGGGGCAGGGAAACTGGTAGCAGCCCTTTTGAAGGATGCTGTGATGAAAGGGGGGCTTCGCGCCAAGCTGGGCGGACTCCTTCTTAAACCGGCTCTGAAGAAATACATGGCTAAGCGTCTTGATTATTCTGAGTACGGCGGTGCGCCTCTTCTGGGAATCAAAGGGGCACTCCTTATCTGCCACGGCGCGTCCAAAGCCAGGGCTATTAAAAATGCCATCCGTATGGCCAGAGATGTGTGCAGTGAAAGGCTGGACGAAGTGGTAGCAGAAACACTTTCAAAGATGAATTTGAAAGAACAGGAATAAAAATGCAGGGAAGCACCGATTCACAGAGTCGGATTTCATCAGTGCTTCCTGGGGCAGCATCCTGTAGAAATCAGTGCTTTACATATTACATAAAAGGAACGGAAAGCACTGCGAATCATTTGTGTTTATCCAGTATCCTTATTAGGGAAGGACTTTTGATTATGGAAAATACACGTTTTGCCGGTATTTTGGGCACCGGTCACTATGCGCCTGAAAAGATACTGACAAATGCAGATCTGGAAAAAATGGTGGATACATCAGATGAATGGATCCGTACGAGAACCGGCATAGAAACAAGGCATATTGCAGCCCAGTCGGAAAATACGTCGGACCTCTGCGTTCATGCTGCAAAGCAGGCCATGGAAGCGGCCGGTGTTACGGCGGATGATATTGATTTCATTCTGATAGCTACGGCATCTCCTGACTATGTAGTGCCTTCTACGGCCTGCCTGGTACAGGATAAACTGGGATGCACCCATGCCGGTGCCATGGATATTTCCGCCGGCTGCTCCGGCTATATCTATGCCGTGGCTGTAGCATCCAACATGGTAAAGGCAGGCATGTACAAGCATATCCTTGTAATCGGTGCAGAAATTCTGTCCCGTCTGGTAAACTGGCATGACCGTTCCACCTGTATCCTTTTTGGTGATGGTGCAGGAGCAGCAGTTATCGGGGAAACGGAAGAAGGCTATGGTCTTCTGGCATCGGACCTTGGTTCTGACGGCAGTCTGGGCAAGATCCTTGATATCCCGGCCAGCGGCGTGGCAGAACCGGTGACTCACCGTGCCATCGATTCCGGCCGTATTTATATTCATATGGAAGGACCGGAGGTATTCAAGGCAGCGGTACGTCATATGGGCGCCACTACCTTGAAGACGCTGGAAAAGGCGGGGGTGGAAAAGGACGATATTGATATGTTCATTGCCCACCAGGCAAACAACCGCATTATTCAGGCCATTGCCAAGCGGCTTCAAGTGCCGGCAGACCATATGTGGGTAAACGTGGACCGTTTCGGCAACACTTCTGCCGCTTCTGTAGGCATTGCTCTGGATGAAGCCGTGCGGGCAGGTAAGGTGAAACACGGTGATATCGTGGTTCTTACCGGCTTCGGTGCCGGACTCACCTGGGGCTGCGATGTTATGCGGTGGATGTAAGTTCCAAGGCATTCCGCTTTCTCGTGACTCAGAATACAGGGAAAGGCCTTTCCCATAAGTTTATTCCAAAGAACTCATAATGTTACCATATATTACTATTACATTACGCCATGAGGTGATACGATGAAAACAGCATTTCTTTTTCCGGGACAGGGTTCCCAGAAGGTAGGCATGGTTCACGATCTTTACGAAAATTTTGATTCCGTAAAGCATCTGGTAGAAGAAGCAGATGATACGCTGGGATTCTCCATTTCCAAAATGATGTTTGAAGGTCCGGACTCCGAACTGATGAAGACAGAATTTACCCAGCCTGCTATTTTGACTGCCAGCGTAGCAGTATGGCAGGTGCTGAAGGAAAAAGGCGTGGAGCCGGCTGTTGCTGCAGGCCACAGCCTTGGTGAATATTCTGCTCTGGTAGCGGCCGGCGCCATTTCCTTTGCAGACGCTGTAAAGACGGTACATCTCCGCGGCCGTTTCATGCAGGAAGCAGTGCCTCTGGGAGAAGGGGGAATGGCTGCTATTATCGGACTGACTCCTGATAAGATTGTGGAAGTATGCCAGTCTGTTTCCACCGATGATGCGCCTGTGCAGGCAGTGAATTTCAACTGCCCTGGACAGGTGGTGATTGCCGGTGCCACAAAAGGGGTTGAAAAAGCCTGCGAAGCTCTGAAGGCAGCAGGCGCCCGCCGCGCAATTATGCTTCATGTGAGTGCTCCCTTCCATTCCACCCTCATGGAACCGGCAGCCGCCAGACTGAAGGAAGTTCTTGATACCATTGAAATCCATGATACAAAGGTTCCGGTGGTGGCCAATGTAAATGCCAAAGAAGAAACAAAGGCCGATGAAATCCGGCAGAACCTGGTGGACCAGGCTGCACATCCGGTACACTGGGAAGAATCCATTCGTCATATGATTGCCGGCGGCGTGGACTACACTGTCGAAGCCGGCCCGGGCACTGTTCTTTCCGGATTTATGAGAAAGATTGACCGCAAGATTCCTTCTGTCCATGCAGAAGATACAGCAACAGTTGAAGAAGTGGTCAAAGCTCTGAAGGGAGAATAATCCATGGAAAACATTGAAAAAACAGCACTGGTCACCGGTGCGTCCAGAGGTATTGGCCGGGCTATCGCCCTGGCTCTGGCATCCAAAGGTTTTGCAGTGGCCCTGAACTATGCGGGAAGCCATGATGCGGCCGAAGCGGTAAAGAAAGAAATCGAAGACGCCGGCGGCAAAGCTTTTACTGTACAGGGAGATGTGTCTAAAAGTGAAGATGTGGACCGCATTTTCAAAACTGTAAAAGATGAGTTCGGCGGACTGGATGTGCTGGTAAATAATGCAGGCATTAACAGGGACGCCCTTCTTATCCGCATGAAGGAATCCAACTGGGATGACGTGATTGCCACGGATCTGAAGAGTGATTTTCTCACCACCAAGGCAGCTGCTGCCATGATGATGAGGAAAAGAAAAGGATCCATCATTAATATTTCTTCTGTCGTAGGCATTATGGGCAATATCGGCCAGGCCAACTACGCGGCAGCCAAGGCAGGGGTGATTGGTCTCACCAAAGCCTGCGCCAAGGAAATGGCCGCTCGTAATATCCGTGTCAATGCAGTGGCTCCCGGCTTTATTGAAACAGCTATGACCGATGGCATTCCTGAAAAAATCAGGGAAAGCATGATTGCATCCATCCCTATGGGACGGATGGGCCAGCCCGAGGACATTGCCAGGGCTGTGTGCTTCCTGGCTTCCGATGATGCGTCCTATATCACCGGCCAGGTACTGGTGGTAGACGGCGGTCTTGTAATGTAATCTGACTTGGGGAATTGCCACCGGTTGGAAGAAATCCTGCTAAATAAGCAGTTTATTGCGGAAAACAGGTGACAAGCTCCTGTGGTTGTAATATAATCAGAAAGGTACATTTCTCAATGAAAGGTGGTGAAATTATAATGAGTACTTTTGACAGAGTAAAGAAAATCGTTGTTGACCAGCTGGGTGTAAACGAAGCTGATGTAACCATCGATTCTACTTTCATTGACGACCTGGGCGCTGATTCCCTCGATATCGTTGAACTGATCATGGCATTTGAAGAAGAATTCGACATTGAAATTCCGGATGATGCTGCTGAAAAGATTAAGACTGTAAAGAACGCTGTAGACTACATCGACAGCCAGATTCAGTAATCAGAAAGTTATAGTCATAATGGGGCCGGGGAAGCTGTTTCCCCGGCAAACCAGTATGATGGGGGAAAATGCCTCAAAAAAGCGGATTACCGGTCCGTTGTTATCCGTTTTTTTGAGGTCTTATCCTTTCACGAAGATATTCGGAATTTTTTATTGTGAGGTGCTCCTTAATGGAAAAAAGAAGAGTCGTTATAACAGGTATGGGCGTAGTTTCTCCCGTAGGTATCGGTACAGAAGAATTCTGGAATGCGCTGATGGCCGGCAAATCCGGCATTGGCCCGATTACGGAATTTGATCCGGAAGGATTCCCTGTGCGCATCGCCGGCGAAGTCAAGGACTTTGATGCTGTGAAATATGTGGGAGACAGAAAAGCAGTCCGCCATATGGATCGGAATGTGCAGTTTGCAGTGGCAGCTGCCAAAATGGCAGTGGAAGATGCCAAACTGGACATGAGCGTTGAAAACCCTGACCGCGTAGGTACCATTATTGGTACCGGCATCGGCGGTATCAATACCATGGAAGAGACGGTACATCGCATTGACACCAGAGGACCGGCCAAGGTAAATCCCTTTGCTGTTCCCATGATGATTGCCAATATGGCTGCCGGCCAGGTTTCCATCAACTTCGGTCTTATGGGACCGGTACTGGCTGATGTGACTGCCTGCGCTTCCGGAAATAATGCCATCGGCCGTGCTACCAGAACCATCCAGTACGGCGATGCGGATGTCATGTTTGCCGGCGGTACTGAAGCTGCTGTAGCCAAGACCCCTATGGCAGGATTTGCTGCCATGAAAGCTCTTTCCTCCAGAGAATGCCCGCCGGAAGAAGCGTCCTGCCCCTTTGATGTAAGAAGAGACGGCTTTGTCCTTGGCGAAGGCAGCGGCGTGCTCATTCTGGAAGAACTGGAACACGCAAAGAAGAGAGGCGCCCATATTTATGCAGAAGTCATCGGTTACGGCTCCAACGGCGATGCTTATCACATTACTGCTCCCCGTCCCGGCGGAGAACTGGCAGCCCGCTGCATGAAGAAAGCCATTGATGATGCAGGTATTTCTCCCGATGATATTGATTACATCAATGCGCATGGCACATCTACTGGCCTGAACGATAAAAACGAGACCAAGGCCATTAAAGACGTCCTGGGCAAACATGCCTACGACGTAGTGATTAACTCCACCAAATCCATGACCGGCCATCTTCTGGGGGCTGCCGGTGCCATCGAAGCCATCGTCTGCGTTCTGTCCATCGAACATAATAAAGTTCACCAGACACTGAACCTGAAGACCCCGGATCCCGAATGCGACCTGGACTATGTACCGGAAGGACCGAGAGACGTCAAGGTGGACGTGACCATGTCCAATGCTTTCGGCTTCGGCGGACACAACGCAGTGGTTGTTATGAGGCGCTATGAAGAATGAGCCATGCAGAAACAAGGCGTAAAGAACGTCTTGAAGAAGTAAGGAAATTCGCAGAAGACAACAACATTCCTGTGCAGAACATCCAGCTTCTGAATACAGCTCTCACCCACACCTCCTATGCCAATGAGCATAAGGGAGAAGTGATTCATGACAATGAAAGACTGGAATTTCTGGGAGATGCGGTACTGGACCTGGTGGTAGGGGAATACCTCTTCCTTCGTTTCCCTACCTGGCCTGAAGGAAATCTGACCCGTGCCAAAGCCAGCGCCGTGTGCAAACCGGCCTGTGCTGAATGCGCCGCCAAATTTCATATCGGCGACTACATGCGTCTGGGCAGGGGAGAGGAAATGTCCGGCGGCCGTACCAGAGTTTCCATCCTGGGCGATGCCTTCGAAGCAGTCATCGGTGCCATTTACCTGGATAACAACTACGAAGTGGCAGCCCGCTTCATCCTGGGCCATCTGAAGAAATACCTGGACCTCATCGATGAAGGGAACTATGACCATGATTACAAAACGGACCTGCAGGAACTGGTGCAGAAGCACAAAGAGGCAGATATCCGCTATGAAGTAGTCCGTGACGAAGGCCCGGATCATGACAAGACCATCTGGATGAAGATTACCATTAACGGTAAAGACTTCGGCACCGGTATGGGAAAAAATAAAAAAGAAGCAGCCCAGAAAGCGGCCAGAGAAGCAATCAGCCGCCTGCAGAAAGGCGCACAGATATAAGAAATGCAAAAGCACCGTAACCCTTATGGAACGGTGCTTTTCTGATGGCAGGGGAAAAGATTCCTGCCCGGCATGACATAGATGGAGTTCATAGCGATCGGAAACTATTTCCAGGCCTGTCCGGATTCCCCTTTGAGCCTTTACTCTGCAGGCCTGTGAAAAGGGGCGAAATTTCTTGCCTGTCATGTTATAATTGAAGATAGAAATATATCGATTATGAAACTGTTCATTTTGAATAGTTTCATTTTTCTTTACCCTATAAGGAAAGCGCTGATTCCATGACAGTGAATGAATCGGTGCTTTTCCGGAATAGATGAAAGAGGAAGTTTATGGATAGAAGCAGGATTCAGAGACAGTACATGGAACCGATGATTCCTTTTAAGCTGAAGGCGCCTTTCCAGCCCACCGGAGACCAGCCGAAAGCGGTGAAGTCGCTGGTACAGGGGCTGAATGAGGGGCAGTGGGCTCAGGTCCTTCTGGGGGCCACTGGTACGGGCAAAACTTTTACCATGGCCAAGGTCATTGAAGAAGTACAGCGGCCGACCTTGATCATTTCACCAAACAAAACCCTGGCGGCACAGACAGCCAGTGAGTTCAAGGATTTCTTTCCGGACAACGCGGTGTACTATTTCGTCAGCTACTACGATTACTACCAGCCCGAATCCTATGTACCCCAGACGGATACTTATATAGAAAAGGATTCATCCAGAAACGAAGAAATCGACCGGCTGCGTCATTCTGCTACCATGGCCCTCTTTGAACGGAAGGATGTCATTATCGTAGCCTCTGTGTCCTGCATCTATGGTTTGGGGGATCCGGAAGACTACAGTACCATGGGCCTGTCCCTCCGTCCGGGAGAGGAAATCGATAGGGACAAGATTATTGAAAAACTGGTGAATATGCAGTACATGCGGAATGATATGAATTTCACCAGAGACACTTTCCGGGTGCGGGGAGATACGATTGATGTATTTCCGGCTTCGGAAAATAATGTGGCTGTTCGGATTGAAATGTTTGGGGACGAAGTGGATTCCCTTACGGAATTCGATGTGCTTACGGGAGAAACAGTGGCGGAGCGGAACCATATCGGTATTTTCCCGGCGTCCCACTATGTCACCAGTTCTGATAAGCTGAAAAAAGCCATCGGTTCCATTGAACAGGAACTGGACGGCAGGCTGAAGGAGCTTCGGGACCAGGGAAAGCTCTTGGAAGCCCAGCGGCTGGAACAGCGGACCAACTACGACCTGGAAATGATGCAGGAAGTCGGGTACTGCTCCGGCATCGAAAACTATTCCCGCCACATGTCAAGCAGGAAGCCCGGAGAGCCTCCTTACACTCTTCTTGACTATTTCCCCGATGATTTTCTGATTATGATTGATGAATCCCATGTGACAGTGCCCCAGCTCCGGGCCATGTACAACGGCGACCAGTCCAGAAAGCGCACGCTGGTAGACTACGGTTTCCGCCTGCCCAGCGCCCTGGATAACAGGCCTCTGACTTTTGATGAATTTACGGAGCGGATTAACCAGATTATTTACGTATCCGCTACGCCGGGACCCTATGAAATGGGGGTACAGACAAATCTGGCAGAGCAGATTATCCGTCCTACCGGTCTTTTGGACCCCAGTATCGAAGTGCGTCCCATTGAAGGACAGATGGATGATCTTCTGGGAGAAATCCACAAACGGGAGGATGCCCATGAAAGGGTGCTCATTACAACCCTTACCAAGAAAATGGCAGAGGATCTCACTGATTTCCTCACGGAAGCAGGGGTGAAGGTACGGTATCTCCACTCCGATGTGGCCACCATTGAAAGGGCGGAAATTATTCGCGACCTTCGGGCCGGCGTCTTTGATGTACTGGTGGGCATCAATCTTCTTCGCGAAGGTCTTGATATGCCGGAAGTATCACTGGTAGCCATTCTGGATGCGGATAAGGAAGGATTCCTCCGCTCTGAAACATCCATGATCCAGGTCATTGGCCGGGCCGCCAGAAATGAACATGGTCATGTCATCATGTACGCCGACAGGGTGACAAAATCCATGAAATATGCCATCGATGAAACCAACCGCCGCCGCAGGATTCAGGAAGCCTACAACAAGGAACACCACATTACGCCCCATACAGTGCAGAAACGGGTGAAAGACCTCATTGACCTCACAAAGATTGAGGAAAAAACGGGAGACTATGGCAAGAAACCGGCAGGAAAAGAGGAAATGTCCGACGAAGAGCTGTATATGCAGATGCAGCAGACGGAAAAGGATATGAAACGGGCTGCCAAATCCCTGGAATTTGAAGAAGCTGCCATGTGGCGGGACCAGCTGGCCAAGCTGCGCCAGATGTGGACTGATCGTTACGGTTCCCGGGCCGACGCTGCCCTGAAAAGGGTGAGCGCCGGAAAAAAGAGAATCAACAGACCTATGAAAAAGAGAATATAAGAGAAGCCTTTTCATCATTCGGGACTCATGCTTTCAGGGCAGCAGTCATTCATAGAGATCTCCATGTATAAGAATCCCCAAACACTGCTGCCTTACAGGACTTTTCAAAACAGGATTACCTGTATCTATAGATTTATCTTCAACTCATGGCATGCTCTCTGTCATGCCATACAGAAAGGAATAGAATGGAAAAAGGAATTGTCATTCACGGGGCCAGGCAGAATAACCTGAAGAACATTGACCTCACCCTGCCTCGGAATAAACTTATCGTGTTCACCGGACTTTCCGGCTCGGGAAAGTCATCTCTTGCCTTTGATACGATTTATGCGGAGGGGCAGAGAAAGTATGTGGAGTCCCTGTCTGCCTATGCCCGCCAGTTTCTGGGACAGATGAACAAGCCGGATGTGGACAAGATATCCGGCCTTTCGCCGGCCATTTCCATTGACCAGAAATCCACCAGCCATAATCCTCGGTCCACCGTAGGCACAGTGACGGAAATCCATGATTATCTCCGCATGCTCTTTGCCCATGCCAGCCGGGCTTTCTGCCCTCACTGCGGCAGACCCATTCAGAGGCAGACCGTAGATCAGATTGTAGATGCCCTCACAGCTCTGGGAGACAGGACGAAGCTCATGATTCTGGGCCCTGTGGCTGTACAGAAGAAGGGAACCCACAAGAAGCTTCTTGAAGAACTCCGGAAGGAAGGGTATGTGCGCGTCCGGGTGGACGGGCAGGTGCTTTCTCTTTCCGATGAAATCGCACTGGAGAAGAATAAGAAGCATACCGTTGAAGTGGTGGTGGACCGCATCATTATTAAGGATGGCATTGTGCGCCGCCTCACGGACTCTGTGGAAGAAGCGCTGAAGCTGGGAGACGGCCTCATGGTAGGAGCCGTGCCGGGAGGAAAGGATTATCTCTTCAGCACCCATTTTGCCTGCCCGGACTGCGGCATTTCTCTGCCTAAACCGGAACCCCGCATCTTTTCTTTCAACAATCCCTTCGGTGCATGTCCTGCCTGCATGGGGCTTGGTTCTTCCCTGGAAGCAGATTTCAAACGAATCCTGCCGGACCATAAGCAGACCTTCCGTCTCGGGGCTATCCGCCCCTTTCCTTACAACAGGGAAAGCTGGCTTTACAAGCAGCTGGACGCCTTTTTGAAATCCTATGATCTCACCATGGATGCCTGCTTTGATGACCTTCCTCCCAAAGGACAGGAGGAATTCAAGTACGGTGGAAGGGAGATGCTCACTTTTTCCTACACCAACCAGGATGGAGAAACAAAGACGTACCAGCGGCAGTTTGAAGGCCTTGTGCCCATGACGAAGAGGCGGTATGAAGAGGCCTGGACGGAAAAGATGAAAGAATCTCTGTCCAATTACCTCATTGAAAAGCCCTGCCCCGTATGCCACGGAGCGCGGCTTCGGCCGGAAAGCCTGGCCTTCCGGGTGGGCGGTAAGAATATAGCAGAAATATCTGATATGCCCGTTTCTGAGCTGCTCCCCTTTTTGGAAAAGCTGGAACTGACAGATAAGGAAAAAATCATTGCAGACCAGATTCTTCGGGAAGTGAAAAGCCGTCTCACCTTCCTTTCCAATGTGGGCCTAGAATACCTGACCCTGTCCAGGGGAGCGTCTACCCTTTCCGGCGGTGAAGCCCAGCGCATCCGTCTGGCCACCCAGATCGGTTCCGGTCTGGTGGGGGTGCTTTATATTCTGGACGAGCCTTCCATCGGCCTTCATCAGCGGGACAATGACAAACTTCTTGCTACCCTGAAAGGAATGCGGGATCTGGGAAATACGCTCATTGTGGTGGAACACGATGAAGATACCATCCGCTCTGCCGACTGGGTCGTGGACATCGGGCCCGGCGCCGGTGAAAACGGCGGATATGTGGTGGCGGAAGGGACGCCGGAGGATATTAAGAAATCAAAGAAATCCATTACCGGCGCCTACCTTCGGGGCGAAAAATATATTCCTCTGCCGGAACACAGAAGAAAAGGAAATGGCCTGTTCCTTACCATCAAGGGCGCGTCAGAGCATAACCTGAAGCACATTAATGTTTCCTTCCCTCTGGGAGCTTTCACTGTGGTTACCGGTGAGTCTGGCTCCGGCAAGAGTACCCTGGTGAATGAAATCCTTTATCAGGGCCTGTCCAATGTCAAGAACCATACCTCCTATGCCGAAGGACAGTACGATACCATGGAAGGGGCGGAATATGTGGATAAGATTATCGACATTGACCAGCAGCCCATCGGCCGCACGCCAAGATCAAATCCCGCCACCTATACCGGCGTTTTCAATGATATCCGGGAGCTTTTCAGCCAGACTTCGGAAGCCAAAATGAGGGGATATAAGCCGGGACGATTCAGCTTCAACATCAAAGGCGGCCGCTGCGAGGCCTGCCACGGCGATGGCATTATTAAAATTGAAATGCAGTTTCTTTCTGATGTATACGTGCCCTGCGAAGTATGCCATGGCGCCCGGTACAACAGGGAGACCCTGGAAGTCCGGTATAAGGGAAAGAATATTTCCGACGTACTGAACATGACGGTGGACGAAGCGGTACCTTTCTTTGAAAATCATCCACGCATTTTGAGAAAACTGGAAACACTGCAGGAAGTGGGGCTGGGCTACATCCATCTGGGACAGCCTGCCACCACCATGTCCGGCGGCGAGGCCCAGCGTGTGAAACTGGCTACGGAACTGATGAGGAGAGGCACAGGAGATACCCTCTATATCCTGGATGAACCTACCACAGGCCTCCATACCGAAGATATCAGGAAACTGCTCATTGTGCTGCAGAAGCTGGTGGATCAGGGAAATACGGTGGTGGTCATCGAACATAACCTGGATGTGGTGAAAGTAGCGGACTACATCATCGATCTGGGCCCTGAAGGTGGCGATAAGGGCGGTGAAGTGGTGGCCTGCGGCACACCGGAGGACATCTGCCGGGTGAAACGGTCCTACACCGGTCAGTACCTGCTTCCGGTCATGGAAAGAACCAGGGAAGTGATGAAAGACCATGAAAATGATTGATGTAAACGATAAAATCCGGGCCAAGGTAGAAGCCCTGCCGGATTCACCCGGCGTTTACCGCTGGAAAGATAAAGATGGCCGGGTGATTTATGTAGGGAAGGCAAAGAACCTGAAAAACAGGGTGCGCTCCTATGTAAGAGAGGATAAGAACCGCTCTCCAAAAGTGGCGGCCATGATACGCCATGCGGAAGATCTGGACATTACCATGACTGCCACGGAAATGGAAGCCCTGATTCTGGAATGCAACCTTATCAAGGAAATCCATCCGAAATACAATATTTCCCTCAGGGATGATAAGTCCTATCCCTATGTGAAAATCACAACCAACGAAGAATGGCCTCGCATTTTTGTGACAAGAAATATCCGCCATGATGACGGCGCCCGCTATTTCGGCCCCTTTACCGATGTGGGAAGCCTTCGCACCACCCTGAGCCTCCTGAGGCGCTATTATCCCATCCGAAACTGCCGCTCCATGAAAGTTTCCCGACCCTGCCTCCAGTACCATCTTCATCTCTGCTGCGCTCCCTGCTTCCATCTCTGCTCCAGAGAAGACTACGACTCCTACGTACGTACAGTGTGCGACCTTTTCGAAGGAAAAAGTACGGAACTGGTGAAGGAACTGAAACAGAAGATGATGGCTGCCTCCGACGCCATGGACTATGAGCTGGCCGCTAAATACAGAGACCAGATCAGGGCGGTGGAGTCGGTGCAGCAGCGGCAGAACATAGTGGCCAGCGAAGGAGACTTCGACGTCGTAGGCTATGCCCGGGACGGCAGTCATGCAGGACTGGAAGTCTTTTATATCCGCTACGGCCGTATGGTGGGAAAGGAAAACTTCAGCATACCGGAAAGTGAAAACGAAACGGACGAAGAAATCATCACTGCCTTTATTCGTGATTTCTATGGTGGCAATCCCACATCCATCCCCAGGGAAATTATCCTGCCCCTTCTGCCGGCGGAACAGGAACTCATTGCTTCCTGGATGACAAAACTGAAAGGCAGCGAAGTGACCCTTATTCTTCCTCAGCGCGGCTTTAAACGGCGATTAAAGGACATGGCCATGGCTAACGCTGCCAAGTATCTTTCCGACAAAAAGCTGCAGTGGGAATACCAGGACGCCCGGGAACAGGGGGCGGTGAAAAAACTGAAGGATCTGCTCCACCTGCCAAGGCTGCCGGAACGGATGGAATGCTTCGATATTTCCCATAACCAGGGCGCTGAAACCACAGGCTCCATGGTAGTCTTCGAACATGGCCGCCCGGCGAAAAGGGAGTACAGGAAATTCAAACTCCAGACCACCCAGGGCCATGCCGATGATTTCAAATCTATGGCAGAAGTCATGAGCCGCCGCTATGGAAACGAAAAAGACTGGCCCGCACCGGACCTTATCGTTCTGGATGGCGGCCTGGGACAGCTTCATGCCGCCCTGCCCGCCATCAGAAACGCCGGCTGTGATGCCCCTGTCATCGGCCTGGCCAAGAGAATCGAGGAAATCTACGTGGAAGGTTCCGAAGACCCCATCATTCTGGATCATCACGAACCGGCCCTCCAGCTCCTCCAGTTCATTCGCGACGAAGCCCACCGCTTCGTCATCACCTACCACAGGAAATGGACGAATAAGAGAAATACCGAATCCATCCTGGACCACATCGAAGGCATCGGCCCCACCAGAAGAAACGCCCTGTGGCATGCCTTCCGCTCTCTTGACGAAATGCGTAAAGCCACCATAGAAGAACTGTCCCAGGTGCCCGGCATGAACAAAAGGGCGGCAGAAGCGGTATACCGATTCTTCCATATGAGAAAAGACGAAAAGCAGATGGTCCTTACAGGACAAAAAGTGGAAGGGGAATAGGGAGCGGCACAGCGGGGCTTCCCCGCCCTTCTGCTCCTGCTTTGATGCTGACCTTTTCCATCTCAACCCTTGACAAAGCCCGATTCTCCACGTATAATGATGAAGTTGATAATTTTATCCACCAGCTTAAGGCGCTGTATAAAACGTACAGCAGGAGCTATCAAGCGGCAGGCCGATAGGTAAGGAGGTGCTAAGAATGCCGGTTCCGAAGACAAAAAGTTCCAGATCCCGTCGTGATAAGAGACGTGCTAACTGGAAGCTGACTGTTCCGGGTCTTGTGGAATGCCCGCAGTGCCATGCACTGAAAAAACCTCATCATGTATGCCCTGTATGCGGTTACTACAAAGGCAAACAGATCATCAGCAAGACTGTTGAAGAATAATAGAAAAACGTTTTCCTCCAGAGGGAAACGTTTTTTTAGTGTCTGGAATAGGGGAGAAGTAATGAAGAAAAAGGTGCTGAAAGTGTCGGCGGTAAGAACATCATTTTTTTGAACCTATCCTCAGCGCTTCTTACGGTGGAAGAAGCACTGAGGATAGGCGATGTCAGCTCTTAGAATCCTAAGGGCCCCTCAAGCCTGAGTATCTTTTGTGCCCTTTTGTGTCTATGGTACCACCCTCTCCCGCAAGCGGGGGATAATCATGGGAGAAAAGCAGCCTTCTGCATCCAGCCCGCCGCAGGCAAGCCTTCCTTTTATCTATTTTTCACATGGTATCTATACTGAAAATATGCTATAATTATCGCAAGTTCAATGCAGAAGTCTGCTCGCTCCGGCTTTTGGAAGGATAGTTTCACAGGAGAATATGAAGAGGCCGGACGGGAAGAATGGATGCAATATAAAAAAGGGAGGAACAGTAGAATGGCAGGAAGTCAATGGAAGAAGATTCTGGCAGCAGGTTTATGCGGCCTTATGGCAGCAGGTGTTTTGGCAGGCTGCGGCGGTGGAAGCGGAAGCGGAAGCAGCAGCTCCGGCGGCAAAATGAAGGTGGGGGTGGTGCAGATTGTGCAGCACCCGGCACTGGATGAGTCGAATAAAGGCTTTGTGGATGCTCTGAACGAAGCGGGGCTGAAGGACAAAGTGGAAATTGATGAGCAGAATGCTCAGGGCGATCAGTCCAACCTGAAAGCCATTGCCAACCGCTATGTGTCCGGCAATTATAATCTGATTTGTGCGATTTCCACACCGGCGGCTCAGGCTATGGCCAATGCCACTGATAAGATTCCCATTATCTGTACCGCTATTTCTGATTTCGAAAATGCAAAGCTCATGAAGTCGGAGAAGGCACCGGACAGCAATGTAACCGGCACCAATGATCGGGGACCGGTAGATAAGCAGGTGAAGCTGATTAAGGAAATCCAGCCTAATGTCAAAAAAATCGGCATTATCTACAATTCCAGTGAAATCAATTCCGTGGTACAGGCAAAGCATTTGAAGGAAAACTGCCAGCCCCTGGGCATTGATGTGGTGGAACTGACAGTGAATTCTGTGAATGATGTACAGCAGGTAGCGGAAGGCTTCCTGGGCGGTAAGGTAGATGCCATTTACGTGCCAACGGATAACATTATCGCGTCCTCCATCCCCACCCTTATGGCAGTGGCCAACAGGGACAAGATTCCGGTGTACGGCGCAGAAGTGGGTCATGTGAAGAATGGCGTGCTGGCTTCCGAGTCCATCAGCTTCTACGATATCGGACATCGGGCAGGCCAGATGGCTGCGGAAATCCTGAAGGGAAATAAGACAGTGAAAGATTTCCCTGTAGAAGGAGCAGAGAAAACAAAGCTTTACATCAATAAGAATGAAATGGAAACCTTGGGTATCCAGATTCCAAAGGAAGTTCTTGACAGGGCAGAAATGATCTGACGTTTTACAGGAAAAGACAAAGAGTAACTTCCGATTTCCACGGAGGTTACTCTTTATCTATGGTTTTAAAATTTTAGGGAAAGGGTTAGTGTTGTGGCTTCAAAACTGAAACAGCTCTGGTGGTTAATGCTTATTTTTGCGGTGTGTAATGTAGTGATAGCCGTGATGCTGTACCAGTCTTCATCGCCGGAACCGGTCAATGAAGATGTGGTGCCTGTTGCGGCGAAGAATGTGTATTCCATCGGCATTCTGCAGTCTGATGATCTGGCGGAACAGAATAAAATGACCGCCGGTGTGCTGGCAGCGCTGGAAGCTGAGGGATACAGCAAGGGCGGCAGAGCCAAAATCGACATTGTGCAGGCCAAGGGCAATGACAAGAAATTGGAAGCTTCAGCAAAGAAGTTTGCCCGTGACAAAAAGGACTTAATTATCGCCATCGGCACCGATTCCGCCAAAGCAGCTGTCAAAGCGACGAAAAACATTCCCATTGTGGGAGTGGGGGTCATGAATTTCAAGAAGGATAAAGATTTCGCAGGACATCGAAATCTTACCGGCATCATGGATAATCCGGCTATCCTGACCCAGATTCGCATGGCCAGCCGCTGCATGTCTGTGAAAAAGCTGGGCATTCTCTATAATCCCGGCGATGCAGCTGCCTCTCTGCAGGTAGAAATCCTCCGAGAAGTAGCTGCCCAGAAAGGGATCTCCCTCTATGAGGTAGCCTATCAGCCCGACAAAGCGGCAGAGCCCCAGATTCAGAAACTGGTAGGGCATATTACGGCCCTCTATGTGCCGGAAGACACGGACCTCCTTACCCATTTTGATGACATCGTAAAGGTGATGAATGGCGCCAATATTCCTATCATTGGAGAACAGTCTGAAATGGTACGGCGAGGCGCTCTCATTTCCGTATCCCCCAGCTACTACCGCATGGGATTCTCCGGCGGCCGCATGGCAGCCAGTCTGCTGAAGGGGGATCTGATTCCCGAAGATATTCCCATCATGCGTCAGCAGGATCCGGATATCGTCATCAATATGAAGCAGGTGAATGCTTTGAATATTCCGCTGCCCGGAGACCTGTGGCAGCGTTCCAGAAAGCTGTACCTCTATGACGGACAGCCTGCAAGACCCTGATTGGGATTTGTATTCAGTTAACCTTATAAAGGAAGGAAATCAAATGGCAGATTTAGCAGTTTCCACCATTGCCCAGGGACTGATGTGGTCCATCCTGGCCATTGGCGTATTTCTATCGTTCCGCGTACTTGATGTACCGGATATGACCTGCGAAGGCAGCTTCCCTCTGGGGGGTGCTATTGCAGCTTCTCTTATTGCTTCCGGCGCCTCTCCATGGGCAGCCATCGCAGCCGGTGCGGCAGGAGGCCTCATTGCAGGCACGGTCACCGGCATCCTCTATACGAAATTAAAGATTCCCGCCATTCTGGCCGGCATCCTTACCATGATTGCCCTTTACTCCATTAACCTCCACATTATGGGGAAGGCCAATATTTCTCTTCTGCGGGTGGATACCGTATTTTCCACCACTGCCAGCCTGCTCCATGTGAGCCAGTCCACGGCAGCCTTCATTGTGCCGGCAGTCCTTATGATTATTATTTCCGCCCTTATTTACTGGTTCTTTGGCACGGAACTGGGGATGTGCATCCGCGCTACCGGCTATAATCCACAGATGGTACGGGCCCAGGGCGTGAACACGGACACCATGATTATTATGGGCCTCTTTATTTCCAATGCGCTCATCGGCCTCTGCGGCGCCGTGGTAGCACAGAACAATGGCTTTGCAGATGTAGGTATGGGCATCGGTACCATCGTTATCGGCCTGGCTTCCGTCATCATTGGTGAAGTCATTCTTGGCGTGGACAGCTTCTCCGGCTCTCTCCTTGCTGTGGTGGTGGGCTCCATTATCTACCGCGTGGTCATTGCAGTGGTGCTCTATCTGGGCATGCCGCCGAATGATCTGAAACTGTTCACCGCTATTCTTGTCATGCTTGCCCTGGCTGCTCCTATGATCAAGGGCAAAGTCAATATAGGAAAGGCAGGCTGATTATGCTTAAGGTTACAGATATCAGCAAAACATTCTTCAAGGGAACCACCAATGAAAAGAAAGCGCTCAGCCATTTGTCCCTGACTCTGAACGACGGCGATTTCTGCACTGTCATCGGCAGCAACGGCGCAGGTAAGAGTACCCTTTTGAACTCTATTGCCGGTGCCTATATTCCGGACAGCGGCACCATTGAAATCAATGGTCACGATGTGACTAAGGTGAGTGAATATAAAAGAGCCAAGTACATCGGCCGGGTTTTCCAGGATCCATTGAAAGGTACTGCCGCCGGCATGCAGGTGGAAGAAAACCTGATTATCGCTTCCCGAAGAGGGGAGAGCCGTCGGCTTCGCTGGGCTTTTTCCTCCGGTGACCATGAAAAATTCCGGGACATGGTAGCCCGTCTGGGCCTTGGCCTGGAAGATCGTCTCTCCACCAGAATCGGACTCCTTTCCGGCGGCCAGCGGCAGGCACTGACCCTACTTATGGCCACTCTGAAAAAGCCGGATATCCTTCTTCTGGATGAACCTACCGCAGCCCTGGATCCGAAGACTGCAGGCAAAGTGCTGAAGATTACTGATGAAATCGTACACGAACAGCACCTTACCACCCTGATGATTACCCACAACATGAGGGATGCCCTGAAATACGGCAACCGCCTCATTATGATGAACAGCGGCACCATTATTGCCGATTACAGTCCTGAAGAAAAACAGAAACTTACTATCGATGATCTGCTGAAGAAATTTGAAGAAACCTCCGGCGCCATGAGCGATAGAGTTCTTCTTGGATAAACGCCTTGCAATCTATAGTCTGTTCATGTATAATTACACGTGGTTGAACTGTACCCCAGTTTATCGCAACTCCGGCGTAGACCTGGATACAGCAATTTATATTTTTATAGGAGGCTATTATGTTAACAGCTGAAGCAAAAAAAGAAATCATTGACACCTATGCAGTCCACGAAGGCGACACCGGATCTCCGGAAGTACAGATTGCTATCCTCTCCAAGAGAATCGCTCTCCTTACCGAACATCTGAAATCCCACAAGAAAGACCATCATTCCCGCCGCGGCCTGCTGAAAATGGTTGGCCAGCGCAGAAACATGCTGGACTATCTCCGTCGCAAAGACATCGAACGCTACAGAGCTCTCGGTGCAAAACTGGGCCTGCGTCTGAAATAAGATTTCAAAGAAAGAGACTACCGAAAGGTAGTCTTTTTTAGTGAAAAGAGGACCGAAAGATATTCACAAAAAGTGGCTGTATGGCAACAGACAGGCTGCCAGGAGAGGGAAGGGGGATGAAGTATACAGCCTTCTTCCTCTGGAAGACGACTATCCTGCAGCACTGTGGCGTAAGGCTGTTATTCGAGTATAGACTGCACACCATGCGGGTACCTGAATGCCCGACGGTGGTGCCGCAGGCAGTGGATAACAGCAGACTTTTTGTAGGAAAGATAAACCCCCATGAAGTCTGGGATAGCTCATTTTTCAGAGTAAATTTGTCAACTCATGAATTCAATAAAAAGATCCCCACCCTTTGTAAAAAAAGGCAGGGATTTTTTTATTGAGCCTGATTTCATCACGACCGGCAGCACGAAAAGCCTGAAAGAGCTAGGTCCGACGGATAGAAGACAGATGCGCCAATCTTCCACCGCTCCATCATGATGATGGCCTCTTTCAGGCATTTCGCTTGTAGAACCTCAGAATGAACCGAGGCGCTTAATCAGGTAATGCAGGTTTCACTCATAACGCATCGAACGGACCGAAGCCCGGAGCTCTTATGGTTTCATCCATGCGAGATGGCTTGCAGCCGGACCAGGAACCGGGTATTTTTTCGTGGCCACTCCCCGGACCTTGTCCAAGCTCTCATCTATGCTTATTATACTATATAAAATTCAATAATAGAATAGTATGATAAACAAATATGTTTACCTATTTTGCAATTAAATATGAATAGATGTAATGAAATAGAGGATACAGGCTTTCTGCAGGAAGAATACCATATGCGAAAGATAAAATTTCTAGGGAAGCGCTGACTAAATCGTTGTCTGATTTTATTCTTGAATTTTTATGCAATGCAAGGAATGGGGCGACGCGAATAGCGAGCTATTTAAGGAGCCCCATGACGAAGCAGTGCATAAAAATTCTTATAAAAGCAGACTCTGCGAATTAATCAGTGCTTCCCTAGACATGTAACTTTCTGAAAAAATTTACCTGACTGCCGGTACAGATATTTCTATGATGGATGAAATGTAACGGCACAAAACCATCCACGAATACCACTCCCACCTATCCGGCCCCTTTTTTCCAATACCAAAGACCTCTATAAAGCAGGGGTGGCAGGCACTTGTAAAGGTAAGCGGGGAAATGCCTGTCCGTCATTTTCCTGCTTTTTGTACTCACCGGCCGGATGGACTTTTTCATCTGATGACGAAACATTCCTATTCACTTTGCCATAACTATCCTGTATAATAAGAAAATACGTGAAAAAGGATTTATTGATTACAGGAGGAAAAGGAATGTTCAAGACATTTCAGATGGAACTGGCCGGTCGTCCGCTTATTATTGAGACCGGCAAGATGGCAAAGCAGGCCAATGGTGCCGTACTGGTGAGATACGGTGATACGGTGGTGCTGGTGGCTACCACTGCCAGCAAGGAACCGAGGGAGGGAACTGATTTCTTCCCTCTGACCGTGGATTATGAAGAAAAGATGTATGCCGTAGGCAAGATGCCCGGAGGATTCCTGCGTCGTGAAGGCCGTCCGGGAAATTCCGCCATTCTGAATGCCCGTCTGATTGACCGTCCTATCCGTCCGCTTTTTGATAAACGCTGCCGCAACGATGTGCATGTGGTGGCTACGGTGCTGTCTGTGGACTACGACAATGCGCCGGAGCTGTGCGGCATGCTGGGGGCTTCTGCTTCCATCGGTATTTCCGATATTCCCTGGGACGGCCCCATTGCCGGTGTTCGTATCGGCAGGGTAGATGGAAAGTATGTGGTGAACCCCACCCAGGAACAGCTGGCAGAGTCTTCCATGAATATTACCGTAGCCGGTTCTGAAGAAGCTATCATGATGGTAGAAGGCGGCGCTAATGAAGCTCCGGAAGAAGAAGTGCTGGATGCCATCATGTTCGGCCATGAAACCATTAAGGAACTGTGCCGTTTCCAGAAGAAGATCATTGAAGAAGTGGGCAAACCGAAGCGCACCATGGTGTTCCCGGAAGTTCCAGAAGAAATCGACGAAGCTGTGGCTGCTTATGCCACCGAAGATCTGAAGAAGGCTATTTTCGATGCAGATAAGCTGAGAAGAGATGGAAATATTGATGCAGTGAAGAAGGCTGCCAAGGAACATTTTGCCGACATCTATCCGGAAAATGGCGCCGATGTGGCAGAAAGCCTTGATCATCTTACCAAGCAGATTGTCCGTGATTCCATTTCCAATGAAGGCATTCGTCCAGACGGCAGAAAGCTGACAGAAATCCGCCCCATTACCTGTGAGGTGGGACTGCTTCCCCGGGTTCACGGCAGCGCTCTTTTCACCCGTGGCCAGACCCAGGCTCTTTCCATTACCACCCTGGCTCCCATGTCTGAAACCCAGATTATCGATGACCTGACTCCGATTACGGAAAAACGGTACATCCATCAGTACAATTTCCCCTCCTACTGCGTAGGTGAAACAAAGGGTTCCCGCGGACCGGGACGCCGTGAAATCGGTCATGGCGCTCTGGCAGAAAGGGCTCTCTGTCCGGTGATTCCGTCGGTGGAAGAATTCCCCTATGCCATCCGCGTAGTTTCTGAAATTCTTGAATCCAACGGCTCCTCTTCCCAGGCTTCTGTATGCGGCAGCACCATGTCTCTTATGAATGCAGGCGTGCCCATTAAGGCTCCGGTCGCAGGCATTGCTATGGGCCTCATCGAAAACGGCGGCAAGTTCAGCATCCTGTCCGATATCCAGGGCATGGAAGATGCACTGGGTGATATGGACTTCAAGGTAGCCGGCACAGCTAAAGGCGTCACTGCCATCCAGATGGATATTAAGGTACATGGTCTGTCTCGTGACATTCTGCTGGCAGCCCTGAAGCAGGCCCACGAAGGCCGTCTCTTCATCCTGGGCAAGATTGCAGCATGCATCGATAAGCCGGCAGACCATCTGTCCCCCTATGCACCGAAGATCATTGCCATTACCATTCCGGTGGAAAAAATCCGTGATGTCATCGGTGCCGGCGGCAAGACCATCAATAAGATCCAGGATGAAACCGGTGCCAAGCTGGATGTGGAAGAAGACGGACATGTGTATATTTCTTCCACTGATGAAGCAGCTGCAGAACAGGCCAAAAAGATGGTGGAAGGACTTACCCATGAGGTGAAGGCCGGCGAGACCTATCTGGGCCGGGTAACCCGTCTCATGAAGTTCGGCGCATTTGTGGAAATCCTGCCGGGCAAGGAAGGTCTGGTTCATGTATCCCAGCTGGCTCTCCAGCGGGTGGAAAAACCGGAAGACATTGTCCATGTAGGCGATGAAATCATGGTGAAGGTCACTGAAATCGATGACAAGGGCCGCATCAACCTGTCCCGCAAGGCTCTCCTTCTGGAAAAGAAGAACAAATGAGAAGCCGGGGATTTGAAGTCGTTTCTTCCTGGGAAAAGGAAGGTATCCGTATTCCCGTAAGGAAAACAGCTTCCAGTGCAGGTTATGATATAGAAAGCGGAAGGGATATGGATATTCTGCCGGGCAAAGTCACCCTTATCCCCACAGGCCTTAAGGCCTATATGGGAGAAGAGGAGTATCTGGCCATTTATATCCGTTCCAGCATGGCCATCAAACATGGTCTTATCCTGATAAACAGTACCGGTATTATCGATGCCGACTACTATAATAATGAGGATAATGAAGGCCACATCATGGTGGCAGTATATAATACCACTTCGCAGCCTTTCCATATTTCCAAAGGCGACCGGGTGGCCCAGGGTATTTTCACCAGGTACCTGAAGGCTGACGGCGATGAAGCCAAAGGTCTCAGGACCGGCGGTGTGGGAAGCACAGGAAAATAACTATCATTCCAGCGGCGGACAGGTTCCGCCGCTTTTCCCTTGAAGGAGGTTCCTATGAGCGTTGAAAAAGAAAAAATGGTGAGCCGTGAGGAAATCTATGACGGCCAGATTGTCCATCTGTTTAAGGACCAGGTGGAGCTGGCAGGCAGAAAGGCAGTGCGGGAAGTGATTCTTCACTGCGGCGCCGCTGCCATCATTCCTGTCACCGCCGACGGTAAGGTCCTTTTTGTGAAACAGTACCGCTACCCGGTGGGCGAGGCGCTCCTTGAAATCCCCGCAGGGAAAATGGATCCCGGCGAAACACCGGATGCCTGCGCTGCCAGGGAGCTGGAAGAGGAAACGGGCTATCGGGGCACCTTGAAGAAGCTGGGATACGTGTACACTACACCGGGCTTCTGCAACGAAACCATCCATCTCTACCTGGCTACGGATCTGGTACACACGGCCCAGCATCTGGACGAAGGAGAGTTCCTTGATGTCCTTTCTATCCCGCTGGATGAAGTGTGGGATATGATCCGGAAGGGACATATTTACGATGCCAAAACGCTTTCGGCCTTTGCCATTGCCAGGGATGTATTGAAATAAGAGGGAACGAAGGGGCTGTGAAAAAATGTAAATCATTTCTTCACAGCCCCTTCGTTTTAGCTTTGCAGAAAAGGGGCGTGAGAGGAAGGGATATTCTTTTTTCCAGCATCCTTGGCTTCTGTCCCATCCTCTGGTCTGGTATCTGCATCTATGATGCACTTACAGTTTTCTGCCGCATGGGTCCCATCTACTTTTATTCCTGCTATAATATAACAAAAGAAATGATTTTTTCATGAAGGAGGAGCTTTATGAGGAAAATTGCTTTCTATGGCAAGGGCGGTATCGGGAAGTCTACCACCGCTTCCAATGTATCCGCAGCGTTAAGTCTCATGGGGAAGCGGGTGTGCCAGATCGGCTGTGACCCGAAGAATGATTCTACGAGGCTTTTGCTGGGGCATATCTGCCAGTCCACGGTACTGGATATCCTGCGGACCAGGGATACCGGGGATATCCGAAAGGAAGATATTATTCACACCGGGTTTAACGGTATTACCTGCGTGGAGGCAGGGGGACCGGAGCCCGGTGTGGGCTGTGCAGGCCGGGGAATTATTGTGGCTCTGGAGCTTTTGGACCGGATGAAGGCGCTGCCGGAAAGTGATGTCATTCTTTACGACGTGTTGGGAGATGTGGTTTGTGGCGGCTTTGCCATGCCTATCAGGGAAGGGTATGCCGAGGAAATTTATATCGTCTCTTCCGGGGAGCTCATGTCCCTTTACGCTGCCAATAATATTGCCAAAGGTATCGCCCGGTTTGCGTCCAGAGGAAAGGTGCGGCTGGCGGGAATTATAGGAAACAGCCGGAATGTGCCGGGGGAGAAGGAACTGCTTCTGGCCTTTGCAGAAAGGCTCCACACCCATTTGGCCGCCTTTATTCCCCGGGATAAGACGGTGAACCTGGCAGAAAATCATCGGCAGACGGTGCTGCAGTATGCTCCTGATTCTCCCCAGGCTGAAGTGTACAGGAAGCTGGCAGGAACCATTCTTTCTGATAAAGAAGGCACGATTCCAAAGCCCATGAGTTTTGATGAAATGGAAGAGATGGTGGCCCGCTATGGCAGTGAAGACTAAATGGCTTCTTTCGTCGGACTGTCCTTCCAGCTGCACCATGACCGGCGTGTGGCGGGCGGTGGCCTATGATCAGGGCTGCGTAGTCATATTTCACAGCCCTGCCGGATGCGCCCATGTGGCATCCACCATGGAGTTGGGAAATCATTACCGCATTACGGCTGACGGGTGTCCGGAAAAAGGGGACCCGGTGCCTCTGATTTCCTCCAATCTTCGAGAAAAAGACAGTATTTTCGGAGGTATCGAAAGGCTTCATGAGTGCATTGAGTATGCAGTGAAGACCTGCCGTCCCGAATGCCTGGTGATTGCCTCTTCCTGTGTGGCCGGCGTCATTGGCGACGATGTGGATGAGGAAGCCCGGGAGGCAGAGGAGACCTATGGCATTCCGGTGCTGTCCATGGCTTTTTCCGGCTTTCTGGGTGGTGAATATTCTGATGGCTATTATAAAACCATGGATGCCATTATGCGCCGGTTTTTCAAAAAGCAGGAGCATAAAAAAGGAAAGGTCCTCCTTCTGGGGGACCAGATGGGTCCCGAGGGGCAGTATGCCCGGGAGGTGAAACGGCTTCTTTCTTTCTTCGACCTTACCGTGGATTTCCAGTTTCCCGGCTATGTTCCTTTTTCAAAGTGGAGCCAGGTGACGGAGGCATCCCTGTCGGTCCTTCTGGGCACGGCGGGGCAGCCGGAGGGTATGAAGGAAAGAGCTCTCTGGCTGGAAAGGGAATTTGGCATTCCCTTTTTGGGAGATTGCTACCCTCTGGGACTGGAGGGCACCTGGTCATGGATCAGGCGGCTCGCCGATTTCATGAAGGAAAAGGACAAAGGGGAGGCCCTTATCCGGGAAGAAATGGAAAGAGTAGAGAAGCGGGTGTCTGCCTTTCTGCCGGTTACAGAGGGGAAGAAGGCATTCATTGCTATTGGCCGGGGGCGGCGCTGGTACCATCCGTCAGGCACTATCCAGTCCCTCCAAAGGCTTCACATGGAGCCTGCAGGAGTCATGTTCTTTTCCAATCTTACAGAAGAAGATATGGCGGCAGACAGGGAGGAAATTTCTGCTCTGGGTGATATTCCAGTCTATCATGAGGAGGAAGGGCAGAAGGCCATGGAGGCGGCGGATGTTCTTCTCACCACCAATGAAATATACGACTCTTCCCTTCGGCAGCTTTTCATCCCCATGGTGCCCCTGGCAGGGACGGAGGGGGAGCTGGCGTTTCTTACCTCCCTGTACCGACTGCTTTGCCGTCATGGAAGAAAGGGAGGCATGACCTATGTCAAAATGTGAATTTGAATTATCCTGCCACCATAATGATACCTGCGGCCTCACAGGATCCGCTGCCTTTTTTGCATCCATTCCCGGAAGTTTTGTCCTCATAAACGGGCCGCTATGGTGTTATTTCTATGCCATGAAATATATCGATGATGAAAACAGCCGGGCGGCCCGCTGCATCTCTTGCACCGGTACGTCTCCATCGTCTCTGGTATACGGCACGGAAAAAGAAATCCTTCGGGGCCTGTCTCGTATTCAAAGTCAGGGGTCGGCAGAGCGGGTCTTTCTGGAGAGCAACTGCAGCACCGGTCTCATTGGCGATGATGTAAAGGGCATTGCGGAAGAGTTTGGCGGTCCCTGGCCGGTATATACCATGGACAGCGGCGGATTGAAAGGCTCCTTTGAGAAAGGCTTTGCCCGGGCCTTCCTGCGGGTGGTGGAGGAAATGAAGGAAGAAAGCACCATTCCTGCTTCCGTGAATGTGCTGGGCCTTTCGGAAGTGTATCTGAAGGGCAGAGAAGAGGGAAATGAAATCCGGCGCATCCTTAAGGGCTGCGGCATCAGGGTCATTTCCACGCCCGGCTGTGAAAGCAGCTGGCATGAAATCATGAAGGCGCCGAAGGCATCTTTCAACCTGGTGGTGCGGGATGAACTGGGCCTTCCGGCGGCCAGGGAAATGGAAAAGCGCTTCCACATTCCCTATGCTTCCGTAGGCCTTCCCTATGGCTTTGAAGGCAGCCGGAAATGGGTGGAAAAGGTACTATCCCTCCTGTCCTTCGGGAAGGCTGAGCCTTTTCTTGACCAGGAAAAAGAAAGGGCTGAGGAAGTCCTTCGAAAGGGAAATGGTCTGGAATCTCTCTGGGGCTCCCTGTGGTTTGATGAGGTGCTGGTGGCAGCGCCGCCTTCCGAGGCTCTGGGCATAGCAGAGACTCTGCGCAGCGAATGGATAGATACGGCCAGGCTTACGGTGCACCTCCTTTCACCTGCGGACCGGACCTGTCCTTTGGCTGATAACGTTCGGCTTGTGACGGAAGATGATGAGGATATCAGGAAGGATTACGAAAACTGGAAGGACGGCCTTGTCCTCTCCAGCAGTCATGAAACGACAAGATTAGAACGGCTTCATAAGCCTTTCGTTTCCTGCCATATTGCCCGTCCCTCCTACGATGAATGCTCCTTCTCCGACCTTCCCTACTGCGGTTTTCGAGGCGCCGCCCTGCTCTATGAAAAAATATGGAACGCCCGTCTCCGGCAGATCCGGTATGGGAAACATATAAAATAAACATAGGAAATGTAAAGCACTGATAATTGTGACTTTTGAATTTATCAGTGCTTTTTTAATGCAGGAAAATTATAAGCTACAGGTGAATCAGAGATTTATTAAATAAATCAGAATCATTGCCTTTAAAAATGTAGCGAAAATAGTATAATATATAAAGTAAATTAATAAAAATCATGGAAATTATGAAAAGGACAGGAGATGGGCGAGAAAGTTTGGGAAAGGAATGGCTGGCGGACTGGGGAACTAGCGTGTTGGTGTACTAGCGCTGGTCAGAGTCACTATCGGCATGCAGCGGGATTTCCTGCCTGCGGCGCAGAATGACCATTGGCAGGAAGGCAATCCTGTCATGCCAGCTTTATGCGCATCACCGGTCAGAGATACCATATCCTAAATACTCCGAACCTTCTGAACCCTGTGAACTCTCACGCCAAAGGCGTGTCCTGAAGTCTCTAAGGAAAGAGGTATGTATGGACGATATTAAGATTATTTATATGACGAACCATGACAGACGATATGCTGCCATTAAGAAGGCCTGTGACGGACTGCAGGAAGAAGGGAAGATTTCAGATCTCTGCATTCCTGTTTTCCTGGAACGCACCAGCGACTGGGACCGGTCTTGGGAAAGAAAGATGAAAGGTGCTTCTCTGGTTATGATCCATCTGATGAAGAATGGACTGAAATCCCGTTTCTGGAAGGACTGCAGGAATTTTCTGGACAGGTCCGGCATTCCTTACTTTGTGGATGCCGTGGATGGGGATACCGCAGAGCATAGCGGTTCTCTTTCCGATGATATGATGAAGCGGTTCCGTGAATACTGCCTCTATGGGGGCATGGAAAATTTCAGGAATCTCTGGCTCTATGCTTCTTCTCTGTTTGATTCCTCCATTGCAGAGCCGCCGGCTCCCCAGAGCTATACCTGGGCCGGCATTTATGACAGGGACAGTGACAAAGGATTTACCACGGATCTCTCTTCCTTCCTCCAGAAGTTTTCCGGTGACGAAAAGCCGGTCATCGGTCTCCTGTTTTACCGGGAGGAATGGATCTGGGGGGATCTGTCCTACCAGAATGCTTTTATTGATGAAGCGGAAAAGCAGGGGTACCATGTACTTCCTGTTTTTGCCAATGGGTCGCCCGATGTGAGTCTTGGCATGCCCACCCTGTCCGACGTCATTGCCACCTATTTCATGAAAGATGGGAAAACGGTGATTGATTCCCTGGTGAGTACCATGAAATTTTCCCTTACCGGAAGCGGAAAGGCCAGTATAGATACGCTGAAAAAGCTGGGGGTGCCCCTGCTTGAAGCCTATACACTCCTGGTTTCGGAAAAGGAATGGCGGGAAAACGGGGAAGGCCTTAACGCCATTGAAACCTCCATTGCTGCTGCCATGCCGGAGCTGGACGGCGTCATTCACGGCGTACCCATTGCCGGCAGAATGAAGAAAGAAGACGGCACTGTGGAATTCAAGCCGATTCCCGAACGGATTAGCCGCATGGTGGGAAAGGCAGGCAAATGGGCAGCTCTCCACAAAATGAAGAACAGCCATAAGAAAGTCGCCCTTATTTTCCACAATTATCCGGCTAAGAATTCCAACATAGGCAGTGCCTCGGGTCTGGATACCATGGAAAGTGCTATTCGTCTCATGAAGCGGATGAAGGAAGATGGCTATACCATCGATTTCATTCCGGAAACGACGGAAAAATTTATTGAACTCATGACCTCCCATGCTACCAATGATATTTCCATGATGACCGAAAAACAGGCAGAGGAATGCCAGAAACTTTCGGCTAAAGACTACGTGGATTTCTTCCACACCCTGGGCGCCGATGCACAGAAAAAGATGGAAGAGGAATGGGGGAAGGCACCGGGGGACGTGATGATTTCCGAAAAAGGAAATATCCTGGTGCCCGGCACCATGGACGGCAATATGTTCCTTACGGTGCAGCCGTCCCGTCAGTACGGCATGGATCCCTCCAAGGCCTACCATGACCCCTATATTGCACCGACCCATCAGTATCTGGCCTTCTACTACTGGCTCCGTCATGTATGGAAGGCAGATGCGGTCATCCATATGGGGACCCACGGAAACCTGGAATGGCTGCCGGGAAAGAGCGTCGGACTGGACGAAGAAAGCTATCCCGACATTGCCCTGGGAGATCTGCCCAATGTATATCCCTACCATATGACCATTACCGGCGAGGGCATGATTGCCAAGAGGCGGGCCTCCGGCTGCCTTATCGGCTACATGCCGGCTCCCGTAGCCGATGCCGGCGCCTATGATGAAATCGAAGAACTGGAAAAGACGCTGGATGAATATGCTCACCAGAAGGAAACGGGGAACGGCGCGGAAGATATGAAGCCCACTCTTCTGGACCTTGTGAAAAAGGCAAAACTGGACCAGGACCTTCCATACAAAGAAGGGGACGACTTTGACGCCTACCTGTCGGATGTGCATAACTATATTGAAGAGCTGAAGGACAGTGAGGTCCATGTGGGACTTCATATCCTGGGACAGCCTCTGGAGGGAGACCTTTTGACTGATGGCATTCTCCAGCTCCTCCGTCTGTCCAATGACAAGGTGCCCTCCATTTACGACCTGTGGGCAGAAAAGTATCACACCACCTTGGATACGATCCAGAGCCGGTCCGCCGAAGTGGATGAAGAGATGAAATGCACCTACGGCGAGCTGATGAGCCGTATCAGGAAGGAAACGAAGACGGTTATCAAAGCGGTGCAGGATGGAGGCTTCACAAAGGAATCTGTTTCCAAAGCCCTTTCCCTTCCCGAAGCGGCAGGGGAAAAGGAATGGAAGGAAAAACTGGAAGCTCTTCTCCATTTCGTGACCGATGAAATTTATCCCCGCATTGAAAGAACGGGGGAGGAAATGGACCATACCCTGGATGCCCTGGACGGACGGTATGTGGAACCCGGACCTTCCGGTTCTCCCAATGCCGGCGGTGTCAGCCTTCTTCCTTCGGGACGGAATTTCTACGGCGTGGATCCAAGAACTCTGCCTTCCCCCACAGGCTGGCAGCTGGGCGTGAAGCTGGGGGATAAGATGATTGAAAAATTCATTGCCGACCAGGGCAAATACCCTGAAAACATCGGCATGGTCCTCTGGTCCGGCCCCAATATGCGCTCCTCCGGCCAGGATATTGCGGAATTCCTCTACATGCTGGGTATCCGCCCCCGGTGGCAGAAGGGAAGCCTTAAGGTATCGGATCTGGAAGTGATTCCGCTCTCGGAACTGAAGCGGCCCAGAATCGATGTGACCGGTCGTATCAGCGGCCTGTTCCGGGATACCCTGCCCCAGCTGGCGGAGCTCATGGACAAGGCAGTGCTTCTGGCAGCCTCCCAGGATGAATCGGATGAAGACAATTTCGTCAGAAAACATGTGAAAGAGGACACGAAGATCATGGAAGACGAAGGGGTAGATGCCGACGATGCATGGAGAAATGCGGCTTTCCGTATTTTCGGTGATGCCCCCGGTACTTACGGCGCCGGCGTGAATACGGTGCTGGACTCCAAGAACTGGCAGAATGAAGACGACCTGGCCAATGTGTATGTCCGCTGGGGCGGCCATGTCTTCGGCGGCGGAAACCGGGGTGTCTTCAAACCGGAACTCTTTAAGAAACGGCTCTCCTCTTTGGACCTCACTGTCAAGAATGAAGAAAACCATGAAAGCAATATTTTAAGCTCCGATGACTACAACGCTTTCCATGGCGGCATGATTGCGGCAGTGAAGAGCCTGGGCGGGAAAACACCGGAGTCCTACGTAGGGGATAGCACCAACCGCTCCTCCGTAGGAGTGAAGACGGTGCAGGAAGAAATGAAGCGGGTCTTCCGCAGTGAATCCATGAACCCGAAATTCATCGAAGGTCTCATGAAACATGGCTATAAAGGAGCCACAGACTTGGCTAACCGCCTGTCCATCAGCTTCCAGTGGGATGCTACCAGCGGCGTTATGGACGACTGGATGTATGAGCAGTATGCCAAAAAATATGCCCTGGATCCCAAAATGCAGCAGTGGATGAAAAAGGTGAATCCCTGGGCCCTGCAGAATATGGCGGAAACTCTTCTGGAAGCAGACCAGCGCAAGATGTGGAATGCAGGGGATGAAATGAAGGAAGAACTGCAGCAGCTCTACCTTTCTGTGGAAGGAGAACTGGAAGACGACGGAGACGATGATGAATAGCATACCGCCTATCCGCATGCTGGTGCTCACCCTTACAGGCCGCTGCAACTTTTCCTGCCGCTACTGCTATGCGTCTGATGTGGATGCAGTGGACATGGACGAGGAAACGGCCGTGGAGGCGGTCATGATGGCCGGCGCTTCAGGAGAACGCTTTCTTCTCCAATTTTCCGGCGGAGAGCCGCTCCTTCGTTTCCCTCTCATCAGAAAGCTGGTTCATGTGGTGGAGGAAAACCATTTCCATGCGCAGATGCAGATCCAGACCAATGGCTCCCTCCTCACCAGGGACATAGGCCGATTTCTCTATGACCATGGAGTGGGTATCGGCATTTCCTGCGACGGCAGGCCTTCTGTCATGGACAGGACCAGGCCCGTCAAGGATGGCTCCTCTTCCTCAAAGGCTGCGGCCCGGGGCTTCCGTCATCTGGCGGAAGAGGGCATCGGCACCGGCATTACCTGTGTTGTCACCGATGATATGGTGAGCGACCTTCCCGGCATTGCAGACATGGCCCATTTCTACGGCAATGTACACCAGGTGGGCTTTGACATCCTTCGGGAGCAGGGAAGAGGGGAAAACCTTCATGAACCTTCGGCCCGGGATATGGAAAAGGCGCTGGAAGCGGTATACAACCGTATGGCCATGCTGGAAAAAGTAACAGGCCGCCATATCCATTTCACCCAGGAGGATCGGGTGGCACATCTCTATGGCGGGGGAAACCATGAGTTTCCCCAGTGCTACGCCATGAACGGCGAGGCTGCCTTTGTAGATGTACATGGTGTGATATACGCCTGCTCGTCTCTCATGGGACGGGAAACATACCGGCTGGGCACGGTGAAAACCGGCAGGGACCCGGACAAAGTAAGGAAAGTTTCGGCCTTTATCAAAAAGGCCATGAGCCCATGCCGCAGCTGTGAGTATTTTCCCCTCTGCGGCGGCGGATGCTTCTCAAGGTGGCTGGATAAAGAGGGCCGCGTAAGGCCTTCCGATGCAGAATGTGCCATGAAGAAGTTCTTCATCCGGAAGTATCTGGAGAAAAACCGGTGAGACTGGCAAAGAGTTATTTTGTTTGGAAAACTGATGGGGAAAGGGTTCAGAATGTTCAAAGGATGGCAGCGGCGCCCTGCGGGTGCAGTATATATGCTGCCTGCAGCAGGCTCACCAGCCTGCCAGCTGACTAGGACACTAGCTGACTAATTAGCTGATTGGAACACTAGTACACTATCCCACCAGCTCACTACATACTATTTCTAACATACAAGGAGGATATATGAAAAGACAGGGAACATTTCCATTTACTGCCATTATCGGGCAGGATACCATGAAGAAGGCCTTAGTGCTGAATGTTGTCAATCCAAAGCTGGGCGGCGTGCTCATCCAGGGGGAGAAAGGCACGGCCAAGTCTACGGCTGTCCGTGCGCTGGCCGACCTTTTGCCGCCGCGCCGGTGCATCAAGGGCTGCCGTTTCCACTGCGACCCTGATGACCGGGCCAACTGGTGCGATGAATGCCATGAAAAGTACGACCATGAAGAACCGCCGGTAGAAATGCTCCCCATGAAGGTGGTGGAACTGCCGGTCAGCGCAACAGAAGACCGCGTGGTAGGTACACTGGACATTGAAGCAGCCATCCGCGAAGGAAAGCGTTCTTTTGAAACAGGGATTCTGGCAGATGCCAATCGAAATATTCTTTATGTCGATGAAATCAACCTGCTTGATGACCATGTAGTAGATGTGCTGCTGGACTCCGCCGCCATGGGTATCAATACGGTGGAACGAGAAGGAATTTCCTACTCCCATCCCGCCCGCTTCTCCCTGGTAGGCACCATGAACCCGGAAGAAGGGGATATCCGTCCCCAGCTGCTTGACCGCTTTGCTCTTTCTGTGAAAGTAGCCGGCGAACAGGATCCGGAAAAGAGGGCCGAAATCATTAAGAGAAGACTGGCCTATGAAGCGGATCCGGAACCTTTCCTGGAACAGTGGAAGGATGAACAGGCAAAAGAAGTGCGCCGCATTGAAAGAGCCATGAAACTGCTGCCCCAGGTGACAGTTTCCAACGATATCCTCCTTCTGGCAGCCAGAATTTCCATTACCCTGGGTGTAGACGGACATCGTGCCGACATTACCCTGATTAAAACTGCTGAAACCATTGCAGCCGTGGCAGGACATACAGAAGTCACCAAAGAAGACATCCGGGAAGCTTCCAGACTGGCCCTGCCTCATCGTATGAGACGCCGTCCCTTCGAAGAACAGACGCTGGACTGGACTGAAGTGGACAAGGTCATTGACGATGAAGCGTAATGTATTTCCTTTTGCCGCTGTCTGCGGCATGGAAAAAGCCAAAGAAGCCATCCTCCTTACCCTGGTGAATCCCTTTGCCGGCGGCCTTCTCCTGTCTGGAGAAAAAGGCAGCGGCAAGTCCACCCTGGTGAGAAGCGCCAGGGAACTGGTGGATGCTCCCTGGGTGGAAATCCCTATCAGTGTCACGGAAGACAGGCTCTTTGGCTCCATCGATGCAGAAGAGGCTATCCGCAGCGGTCATAAAAAACTCCTTCCCGGACTGATTGACGAAGCGGATAAGGGCATTATTTATATGGATGATGTAAACCTCCTTCGGGACGATCTCCTTTCTGCGGTGCTGAACATCCGCGAAGCCGGCGGATACCGGCTGGAAAGAGATGGCCTTTCGAAGGAAAGGAAGACGGCCTTCACCGTACTGGCTGTAATGAATCCGGATAGCGGCACACTTTCCGCTTCTTCTCTTGACCGGTTCGGCCTTTTTGCAGAGGCAGACCCCTCCTGTGACGAACAGGCAAGGCAGGAAATCATCCGCCGGGTGCTGGCCTTTGAAAAGGACGGTATCGCTTTCCGGGCCCAATGGCAGGAAGAAACGGAAGCCCTGAAAAAGAAAGTGGAAGAAGCCAGAAATGCCTTGGGCAGTGTGGAAGTTTCGGATGCCATGGTGCAGCTGGCGGCAGTATATACCCTGAAAGCCCATGTGGCAGGCCACAGGGCTGATATTTACCTTATTGAAGCTGCCCGGGCCGAAGCCGCTCTGGCGGGAAGAAAGTATGTACTCCCCAAGGATCTGGAAAAGGCTGCGGAATTCGTTCTGCCTCACCGCATGAGGAAAGCGGAAGAACAGCAGCCTCCGGAAGATATGAAGCCCGAGCAGCAGGAGGAAGAAAACAGACCTCCGGAAAAAGAGCCGGAACAGCCAAGCGCATCGGAAAATGAATTCAGCCATCCGCCAGAAGTCCAGCCTCCCCAGATGGATACGGAGGATGCAGATGACAGCAATCATGAGCAGAATGAAGACAATGCGCAGATGTCCAATCCCCGCGGTCAGAGCCGGGAGAGAATCGACGATGCGGACCTTCATGTGAATCTGCCGCCTATGTGGATAGAACCGTCTAAAGACAGGAAACCGAAAAAAGGAAGCGGCAAACGAAGCCTCACCATGACAGACCTCATGCAGGGCCGCTACGTAAGGGCGGAAATTCCCAGGGCCAAAACATCGGACATTGCCTTCGATGCCACCCTCCGCGCTGCAGCGCCTTACCAGAGGGCAAGACCTTCCAACGGCTGCGCTGTTGTTATCAGGAAAGAAGACCTTCGGAGCAAGGTCCGTGAAAAGCGGACCGGCAATATTTTCCTCTTTGTTGTAGATGCCAGCGGCTCCATGGGCGCCAGAGAACGAATGAAAACGGTGAAAGGGGTCATTTTCAAAATTCTTCTGGATGCCTACCAGAAACGAGACCGGGTAGGTATGGTGGCTTTCCGCAAAAAACAGGCGGAAGTTCTTCTTCCTGTGACAAGGTCCGTGGACTTTGCCCAGAAGAAACTGGCTTCCATGCCTACCGGAGGCAAGACGCCTCTGGCTAAAGGACTCCTTAAGGCGGAAGACGTGCTGGACATGCTTTACCGCCAGGATGCGAACCAGGACCCCGTGGTCATCCTCATCACCGACGGCAGGGCTACCAGTCCCCTGAACAAGGGAACCAACCCTGTCACCGATGCCATGGAAGAGGCCAAACGGATCGGCAGGAGACATATTCCTGTGGCCGTGATTGATACGGAGTCGGGCTTCATCAAACTGGGCCTTGCTAAAAAGCTGGCCAAAGCCATGGGAGCCTCCTACTTCCAGGTGGATAAAATTTCAGAAGACCAGCTCCTCCATATCTGGAGAACCGCGGCCAACAGGTAGGGCATTCCCGGTACTGCGGTACCGGGAATTTGGTTTTCACACCTGTCTTTTCGTATGGAGGAGGCAGTCTCCTTTCCTGAACAGCATATCATCCATACAGATAAAATCTGCACTGCCCGGCGCATCCCTTCCATAGTATAATGAAATCAATCTGTTTCCATGTTCCTGATGAATCGCGAGGTTTTTTTATGCCAATCCGTGTGGTTATGCTTCTATTCTGCTGGATGATTTCTTTTCTGCCGGTACTGGCAGAGGAGGTGCCGGTGAATCTGGAGGCTTCTTTCCCTTACAGCTTAAACGGGTCTGAATCCAGACCTGCCAGTCCCGGGAGCCGGCAGCTTTTATTTATTTCCCTGGATCATTTCAACAGACCTGCCGAACCGGTTTCCATGACGGTCACTCTTCCCGAAGGTCTTAAGGCTTCTGCGGGGAAGGGCTGGACGGTAGATGAGGCGGGACAGATTCACATGGATTGGACGCTTCCGGCGGACTTTGGCAATGTGTTCGAAGTAATTCCCATTACTCTTTCCTCTTCCCTTCCTGAAGGAACGGGCACTGTTTCCATTTCCGTTACGGGCCCGGATTATGAACTTTCCAGAAATCTTGATTTCACAGTGAAAGAAACGGCACCGGAGGAAAAAGAAAAGGAAAACAGGGAAGAGTCCTGGTATATACAGGGCGTGGTGCTTCCCGTGAATGAATCCGGTGAAACCGATGACCGCCTTTCCCCCAATACCATGGTGCTTCCTGATGTACAGCTGGAAAATATGAAGCATCGTCTGACCGGTACGCCCCTGGACCGGAGTGCCCTGACGGCCAAACCGAGCACCTTCCTTCTTCTGGATATGAGAAATCCCCGGCGTGACGTGGGACAGATCCATTTCAAGGCGGAGCTGGTGGATCGGGGAAGCGGAGAGGTGAAGGAAGGGCTTCTTTCTGCATCCGGCGAGGAAGGGACGGTGCCGGACCATTCTTTTGCCACAGAAACCGATTTTTCTTTAAACGGCGGAAAAATGCAGACCGCCGTCATTCCTCTCTATGCCAATCCCTTTACCCTTTCCGAAGGGGACTATAACCTTCGAATCACCCTTTCCGACGGCGAAAGCCAAAAGATTACGGAGATTCCGCTGACGGTGGTGAAGAGCCGCAGTATGGGTATGATTTCTACAGGCCTTTCCTGCCTTTCTCTTCTTCTGGTCCTTCTTTCCTTTGGAAAAATCAAAAAGACCATGATTTCCATCGGCGCCAGGGGAGACATTGCGGCGGCCCTGTTTGCAGCGCTGGCTTTTGGCGGCGTGGTGGTGCCGGTGACACTGGCCGGCGATTTTCTCCATGTGATTCTGGGACCTTTCTCTGGCCTGGTGACCGGACTTTTAAGCGGTGTGGTGCAGTACATGCTCCTCATGTCCCTTCTGGTCCTTTTCCGGCGCCCCGGAGTGACGGCTCTTTTTTTCCTGATCCGCTGGCTCCTTTCTGCCGTACTTTTTGGACGGGTCACACCGGTGGGAATCCTTCTGGCGGCCTTTTCCATTGTGGTCATCGAAGGAGCTCTTTACATCACCGGCTTTTACAGGAAGAAAACATTGACCTTGCCTTACGGCTTTTTCATTTCTCTGGTACTGGGCCTGTGCGATGCGGGGATTACTTTTGTGAACATGCAGCAGCTCATGCTTTTCTACCGTCTGTATTACGCGGACTGGTTCATCGGTCTTTACATGGTGATTAACGGCCTTCTTTACAGCAGTCTGGGAAGTTTCCTGGGCTGGAAGACGGGAAGCCGTTTAAGGCAGGTGATGGGATCATGATACTGGATATCAGGGATTTCTCCTGCCGTTACCTTTCAAGGAAGAAGGAAACCATCAGCCATCTGGATTTGTCGGTAGATGAAGGGGAAATGGTGCTCCTGGCCGGGCGGTCGGGATGCGGGAAATCCACCCTTATCAAGGCGGTGACGGGCCTTCTGGAGGATGCAGAAAAGAGGGGCGCCATGATGCTGTGCGGCAGGAATATTTTCAGCATGACTCCTGAAGATATCGGTCTTATAGCAGGCACGGTATACCAGACTCCGGACGACCAGCTCTTTGCCATGACTGTGGCAGACGAGACAGCCTTTGCCCTGGAAAACCGGGGAGAAGAACCATCGGTTATCCGAAGGGAAGTGTCAAGGGCTTTAGAAAAGGTGGGCCTTTCGGGCATGGAAGACAGGAGTATTCATGCCCTTTCCGGAGGACAGCGGCAGCGACTGGCCCTGGCATCCATCCTCGTTACTCATCCAAAGCTCCTCATTCTTGACGAGCCGGTGAGTCAGATGAATCCGGAGGGTGTGAAGGATTTTCTGTCTCTTCTTCACAGTTTGAATGAAAAGGACCACATGACTATCCTTATGGTGGAACACCGGGTGAATGAGCTGGCTGCCCATTTTCCAAGGCTCTGCATTATGGACAGGGGAAAATTGGTGTATGACGGTCCTACGGAAAAAGCGTGGAATGAAATGGGGGATACCGAAGCCTACGGCATCCGGGAACCCCAGATGGTGAAGCTGGCCCGGCGCCTTCATCTGCCGAAGGCTTCCTCGGACAGGAAAGCGACGGTCCTTGAAATTAAAAAGGCGGGGATTTCTTTTCGTCCCCATGTGGAACCGGCCCGGCCCAACCCTTCAGGAGAAGTGATTCTGGAAGGGAAGGACATTCATTACACCTATCCCGGCGCAGCGGAGGAGACGCTGAAGGGGATTTCCTTTACCGTGAAAAAAGGGAGCATTACAGCCCTCATGGGCTTTAACGGCGCCGGCAAATCCACCCTTTTAAATCTTCTGGCCGGCCTTCTTTCCCCCTCTTCCGGCAAAGTGCTTATCCATGGAAAGCCGGCGGAAAAGGAAAGGCACCATGTGGGGTTCATGCGGCAGGAGGCGGATTTGATGCTGCTGACTGATTCGGTGGAAGAAGAACTGACCTGGAACAACAAAGACATGACAGAAGAGGAACTGGACAAGCTTCTCCATAAGCTCCACCTGGCTCATTATCGCCATGATTTTCCCCTGGCCCTTTCCAAGGGGCAGAGGCTCCGGGTGGTATTCGGCGCCCTTCTGGCCCGAAAGGATAATGACCTTCTCATTCTGGATGAGCCTACCACCGGACAGGACCAGAAGAGCCTTACGGATATCCGGGATATGCTGCGCCTGGCCGCAGAAGAGGGAAGGACTATTTTTCTCTGTACCCATGACATGGAGCTGGCGGCGGAGCTGGCAGAAGAAGTCTATGTACTGAAGGCAGGGCGCATCATCGCAGAGGGCAGTCCCCACTGCTTGTTCAGCAGCAGGCAGCTCATGAAGGAAAGCGGACTGTCCCTGCCGCCTATGATGGATGTATCGGAAGACCTTGCTATCGAACCCTGCGTAACCATAGAGGAGGTGATGGCCCATGTCATTCAGACAGACCTTTGAAGGGAGCGACAGGAAATCAGTGATTTCCGCCTTAGACGGAAGGACGAAGCTGTCCTTCCTTCTTCTCTACGCCTTTATGATGATTATTGTGGACAATGGACGAAGCCTTTTCATCCTTTTCACCCTAACCCTTCTTTTCCATTTCTTAGGAAAAACGCCGGTGTACAAATGGAAAGTGCTTTCTATTTTTCTCCTGCTGGGTCTCTGGGGTTCTATTTCCAGCCAGGCCCTCTTTTTCAGCCAGAATCCAAGGACCCCTCTCATCATGCTCATTTCTCCCGGATTTCCCCTGCTGGGATCTTTGACCGGCGGTCTTTATATTTACCGGGAAGGCATTATTTACGGCGCTGTCCAGGGCATGCGCACGGCATCCATGATTTCCCTGGGACTCCTGGTGTGCTGGACCAGCGACCCCAGGGACCTTCTCAAAGGACTCACTGCCTGGCACTTATCGCCCCAGGCGTCCTTCATGCTGGTGACAGCCATCCGCTTCTTTCCCATTCTGGCGGCAGAAGCAGGGGAGGTCATGACGGCCCTGCAGCTTCGAAGCGGTTCTGAAAAGGGGAGGCATCAGGTGCTGCGGCACATTCCCTACATGATCAAACCCCTGCTGGCCCGCTGTCTTCGCCGGGCCCAGACTCTGTCTCTTTCTGTCACCAGCCGGGGCCTTTTTCTGGCCAAGGAAAGGAAGGGCCCGCCCTGGAAAGGAAGAGAAAAAGGGGTTTCCCTTCTGTTCCTCCTGTTTGTACTTTTCTGCGGTACCTCCAAGGTGCTCTATATTCTTTCCCAAAAGGGGATTTACTTCGGTGCGCTGCGCATCATTTATGACTGGACGAAATGGTATTTATGAAACAGTGGAAAACGACAGGCCTTTTCTTTCTCCTCTTTGCTACCTGGCTCACTCTGTTCTGGGTGACCGGAAGCCGCACGCCCTGGCAGATGTTTACGCCCCGCAATCAGGACGATGGCATTGTAGTGCCGCTGGGGGAAATGGCCGGAAGAAATTATGACCGCATGGGCTTTGAAGGAGGAGAAATCCGCTATGTACCTTCCGGTGGATGGCTGGTGGGTACGGCCAATGGGGAACTTCGCCTTCTGTCCAAAGAGGGCGGGGAGAAATGGAGCCATCCCATAGGAAGCGGACTCATCCGCTCCCTCGCCCTTTCGCCTGACGGAAAAAGGGTGTATGTGGGAGAAAAAAGCCCCGACGGATACCTCTATGCCATGAACACCTCTTCCGGTGACATTCTCTGGAAATTCAAGGGTTTTGACGTCATCGGCGGCGAACCGGATATTCAGGCGGATCCCCAGACCATTCATATTTCCACCGACCGGGAAGGAAATATATATGCTGTCTTTTATCGCTTCACCATAACCGACAGTGGACAGCGGGGCTACCTGAGCCGGGTGGTTTCCTTCACCCCTTCAGGAGAAGAAAGATGGCGCTTTCCCAAAGACCATGCTATGGACGGCTGGGTGAACTGGGGCGAGATTTCACAAGACGGCAGCTCTTTTGCCTTTGGAACCGCCAATTATGATAAATCCAAAATAGAAAATCTGGAGTATAATAAAAACATATATGTGCTGGATGGCAGGGATGGTACATTGCTTCACAGCCAGGTCATAGACACAGCGCCCCATTTCGGATCGGTGACCATGAGAAACGGGCCGGTTTGGTCGGAAGGGGGGAATTATCTTTCCACCATCACCAGCGACGGCAGGGCCTTCCTCTTCGACAAAGAGGGCCATATCCTCTGGCAGCGCACTCTGGCGGAGCCTAAGGAAATGAATGGCACCTGGTTTTTCGCAGCCGGAAGGGATGCCCTTTTTGTGCCGGAAGGGGTGATCTTCGACACCATCAACACCTTCAGCCGGGATAACTGGCAGATGCCGTCCCCGGTGATCCACCCCTCCAGCAACAGCCTCTTCTTCTTTGATCTTTCCGGCACCTTCCGCTGGAAATACAGTACCGGCGGTGAAATCGAAGCCCTTGATGAAGCGAAAGGAGTGGCAGCCCTGGCCGTGGGAAGAAATGTGAGAAACCACGATTATAAAGCCCACGGCGCCGAAGCAGTGAATCTTGCTGACGGCAGCCGCATCTGCCGCTTCCACACTGCCGGCCCCCTGCAGAACATAGCCATTTCCGATGATGGCAGTCTCATGGCAGGCATCGAAGTGCCGGCAGTAACGCCGGAAGGAAGCCTCCGTGGAGCGTACCGGCTGCATATATGGACCATATAAGGTCCTGCGGCCCAGGCGCCTGTGGCGCGGTCGGGATCGGGGCCGGGCTCTGGGCGGTGCTTTCCAGTATTCCCGAAGGTTGACACGCCCTTACGGGCGTGAGG